>JACCDZ011846356.1_pt1 | contig 20978 bp, 19 predicted proteins | sample 7449551 | NCBI WGS metagenome assembly JACCDZ01 (sample SAMN15323452, study PRJNA562643) | freshwater metagenome | isolation source: river surface water | place: USA:Blue River Watershed | collected 2017-08-18
ACAATTTTGTAGGAATAACCGCCTGTTTCTAGGAAATATCCCATCTGAAGTCCCGCGGGACCTGCTCCAATAATAAGTGTCTGAACTGACATCTCCACTATCATACACTATAAGTTGAAACCTTAAGTAGAGTAGAGCACCATGCCAGCAGCACGTGGATTTGGAAAGTGTCCACCAGGTGTCTTTTGTATAAGTCCTGGCCTTGTAACAATTCTTATACTCATTGGGCTCGGCGCTGTTGCAGCCTATGCTTTATGGCGCCCTGCGGAGCCTGCTCCTGTTCAGCCTTTGCCCCCAGCAGGCCCCGTTGGCCCTCCCGTGAGTGTCCAGATTTCTACCAGCCAGCTCGGAGGCGGTGGAGATGACCGGTACACTCGTGCCCCGAAGCCTGAGCGCCACTGGTACACTGAGCCAGATCTTCCCACGAATGCAGAAATCTTCGGAAAACTCCCGCGTGTGCCGACGCGAGGCCTTCCCGAGCAGTATCAGTCCATGGGAGTGCTCAAAATGGAGGATGGTGCGCTTTTGCCCCTCTATGGACGTCGCACCGCTGCCCGCTCAGACCGTTTTCAGTATTACACCCGGACCGACACATACAACCCTGTTCAGCTGCCTGTGAGCTATAAACGGCGCGATTGCCAGGATGATGTAGGCTGCGAGGAGCTCATGAACGGCGAATCTGTCAATGTGGTCCCGCTCAATATGAAGGGCTCCGCAACGATTTATCGCTTTGACGGGCCAACCTATGTACCTGGTATTCTCTAGGCACTCTGCGCACTTAGTGGTGCTTAACTTTCATATCCTGTGGTAGGAAGGAGCTAGCTCCATGTTTGCAAAATTAACAGAAGCATTTCAGGCTGAACCGACACCGAATGCTCCGCCAGCTCCAGCGGTGACACCCCCTCCCGCAGCCCCAGAAGAGCCACAGAAATGCCCCGCTACAAGTGTCACATCCTTTCCTGTAAAGCTTGGCCTCGCCGTTACGGATACCCACTACGAAAGTGTGGAGGAGCCAATCGCAGTGGATTTCCAGTGGTCGGAGCGGACCACGCCCCCCACCTTTTTGAGCCCAGGAACTCAAGATGCGGCAATTGATGAGGTTGGTGGAGCCAATATGACACGTATGACATTGCGCTTTATGGAAGCTTCCTATACAATTATGCGTGTTGAGCTCGCTGCTGCAACGCACACGGATTGGATTCTTCCAGCCACTAGTCGCGCAAATAACAAGGAAGACCTCATCATCACATTTGAAACCACCAATGACCTAGTTCAATATAAGTATCTTATTTTCGTTGTGCCTCTTCTCCGCTCTTCAATTGCAGTAGACCCATCCTATCTGCGCGGCCTCGCAGACCCTACAGCCCAAGGCCCTTTTAAGCTTCGGCACTGCTTTCCCAGTGATTCTGGAAGCCGATTCGCCATGTATTCTACCTGCTTGGACGGCTACGGTGGCAATGCAAAAGTCCAGAATGTGAATGTCTTTGTAAGTATATCAGGTGTACCAATTACAAATCAACTAGCTACCGATATGCTGGGTCGCTATAGCTCTTCTGCTACAACATTTCCCCTTGTGTCGCCCCCTTTTCTTACACGATTCCAGGGTGGACAGCGGACTCTAATTCGCCAAGGTACCCGTGGACCAACTCAAACGGTCGGAAAACAGACTATCGGTGACAATTCTGCCCCTTTTACGACGTATGTCATAACCTCACGTCATATTCTTGATTTCGCCAATATGGGCAAAACATTCCGTGATTCAAATAAAATAGTCAGGGAAACGCCTATTGACGCCTATAAATGTGTGCCATTTGACCCCGATAAGCAGGTCAGTGCGGATGGCAAAATCCGGGTGGATTTGGATAGTGGCGCTATTTTAACAGATGTGATGGCTGAGCGTGAACAGATACGGAAGGAGAATGATGTTCAAGGTAAAATGGAGCCTGGGCGCCTGGAGAAATATATCAGCAGTGGCCTCGGCATTGTGTTTGCTATTTTAGTAAGCGTCGGTGTGCTATGGTTTATTGGGTCCTGGGTAAAAGAGCGATTCTTTCCATCCAATCCCTATGTAGCCCTTGGACCAGGCATTATGCCAGGGCCGCCTACGCCTCCCTCCGCTGGAGGGACGAGTATGCTGCTCGTCATTGGTATTAGCCTTCTCTTTGGTTTCCTTGGATTCTTAATAGGGACATCTCTTGCTTAGGCAGCATTGCTAGAAGTATAGGCATATCCCAGATTCTTTGCCTGTAAGAAGACACTCACCTCCTCTGGTTGCGGTGGAACCGTTTCCAGAGGTTGTTTCTCATCCAGGCTTTCTCCCACGCGCTCAAAGCTGTTAGAGCCAGTATCGTGCTCGGGCTCGTAGCCATGGTCCTGTACCTCTGGCTCTTCAGAAGTGGGGTGAACTTCTCCAGGTACAAGATCTGGCGCCGGTTTTACTAGATTTTCTATAGGGGAGGGGACCTCCTTTGCCTCTTTAGAGCCAGAAAGCTCATGGACAATGCGCCGGCGCTGCTCTAAAAAGAGAGCAGCCACCGCTAGAAACATGGCAAGAGCTAGCACAACATCCTGCCGTAGAAGATAGAGAACGCTTACAAGAAGTACAGCTGCTCCAACCTTATTCCCAACTACAAGATTCAGAAGTGTTGTAGGCAGATAGGGGCTCAAAAGGAAGGTTAAACACGCGCCTACCAGAATTCCAACGGATGTAGAAACCTTCATCTCTCTAACACATGGCGCGAAGCTAAAATTGCTTGGCTGTACCCAGTACCAAGTATCAAAAGGCACTATGGAACTTTCTCGGGTTCTTACAACGAAGGGATACTCCATTTTGAAGTCATCGCTCACACCTGCGCAGACAAAGCAACTTCAGGAGGAGCTGCTTGTAGCCCCGAAGCTCAATATGAAGTTTGTCGGCAAGGCAGCAGCAGCCCAGGCCGCCTTCAAACTCTATCGTGAGTCTCCTGCGCGCTGGTATGTGCCTCGCGCATGGGGCCAGGCCACATTTGGAGCTGCTCAGAGCTCTGTAGTTCCTGAGGGGATGGGGTTGCCTGGGGCCGTGACATTTCAGGGTAGCCCATATCCCTATCAGACGGATATTATTGACAAGTTCATTGGAGCCGGGGCGAATGGCCTCATCTGTGTTCCATGTGGCAAGGGAAAAACATTCATGGCACTGGCTATTGCTGCCCGAATTGGCAAGCGATTTCTCGTGATTGTGGACAAGGAGTTTCTGATGAACCAGTGGCGCGGCGAAATGCAGGCACTCATGCCAGCGCTTCGCATTGGTATTCTTCAGGGGCCAAAGAGAGAGGTGGACCCTGCAAAGTTTGACTGTACAATCTGTATGATTCAGACTCTCTGTGGGCAGGATATTCCTGATGGACTCTTTGCAGATTATGGCTTCACCATCTTTGACGAGTGCCACCATCTCGGTGCCCAGCATTTCTCTAAGACGCTCCAAAGGGTTCAGACTGCGAAGATGCTGGGCCTTTCTGCTACACCAACACGCGAGGACGGCCTGAGCAAAGTCTTCACATGGTTCCTAGGGGAGCCTGTCTATTGGGAGAAGACACGCGAGCCCGATGCTCAGGTGGAGGTCAAGGGAGTCTGGATTAGCACCAAGGATGAGAACTATCACGATATTCCTACAGATTGGCGTGGAGAGCCTGTGATGGCGCGTCTCCTGACGAATATTCTCGGCTGTGCGGATAGGACTCGGGAGATTGTGCGCTGGATTCGGATGCTTTGTAAGGAGCCAGCGCGCAAAGTTCTCGTGCTGTCGGAGCGCATTGGGCATCTGGAGGCAATTGAAGAACTTGTGAAAGAGGGGTCGCCAGAGTTAACTACTGCTTACTACATCGGGGGTATGAAGGAGCAGGTACGCGAGGAGGGCGCAGCAAAGGCGCGCGTTCTCCTAGCCTCCTACGCGATGGCTAGCGAGGCCATGAATATTAAGACGCTCAATACAGTGATTCTGGCATCTCCACGGAAGGCAGTGGAACAGAGTACGGGGCGTATTCTGCGCGTGCGACCGGAGCATCGGGAGGTTGCGCCAGTCATTGTGGATATCATTGACAGTCATAGTATGTATCAGGGACAATGGCGGAAACGCTCTGCGTATTACCGCCGCTGTCACTATCAGATTGAGCGCTGGGAGATGGGTGCGACTACAGGAAGCGCTGTCAAACAGAGGGCTCAAAAGGGTGTGGCTGACGTTGCCGCCAGCTCAGACGATGAGGAGGGTAGCGCACCCCAGGGCGGCTATCTGATGCTTGATGATTAAGGATTCCGCTTGGATTTAGACCGCGGAATACGAATACGCAACTGTGGTCTATTTGGAGTTCTTGGTGGAGCACGATTTACAGAACGTTCCCCCTTTCTAGCCCTATTTGTAAAACGACGTCGCTCTGCTGATGTCATATTTGCTAGATTTTCATTCCTAGCCATAAATCTACGTGTAGCCGCCGCAGTAAACACTAATTTCGGCGACCCCCATGGCAGATTTGCCTTCTCAATATTCCTGCTCCGCCCAGCTGCGATATTTTCTAAAACACGCTTAAAATAGGCATTTTCTTTATTTTCTTTTGCTTTTCTAGTCGTGTGCGGCCTTGGTAACCCATTTCCATTCGGCATGGTACAACCTTCTACTAAGCTGTTAGATTAGCTCTCCAGAGCCGCTTTTAGAATACTGCTAATCGTGGACTCCTGGGCATATCGCTCAAAAGGTGTGAAGATGCTCGCAAATGTTGTGGACATTTCCTCCTTCATCTGCGAAATGAGTCCAGTTGTCTGTCGTGTATCGGTTATGCTCTGGGCTATAGCAGAATCCGCCTCGCTAATTTGGCGTTGCGCTCCTACTAGCGCCGCTTTCTGAATATCGTCATTCGGATTCGCTACCAGGAGATCAGTAATCTGCGCAACAGAAGTCAGGCCCACCGACTTGTTTGTGAGTGCTGTTGTAATTGCCGCCTGTGCATTCAGCGTATTATTATACGCGGCATAGAGAGTATTAAACTTATCCAAGAAGCTTGTAATGCCTGTGAAGGACTTGTAGGCCGCCTGCATTTCTGGCGTATCCAGATTTGGCACCGTCGGTCGCCCCTGCCCTGTCAGCGTAGATGCATTCTCCAAACTCGCAGCCACAAGCGCCTCGTAGGCCTGCTGCTGCGCCACACGCTTCTGGCGCACATATGTCTCGCGATATTCATACGTAGATTTCTCCTGGTCCAAGAAGGCCTGCTGGCCCTCAATCTCAAATTTCTGGATAGTAATTGTCTCCTGTTCTTCCTGCCGACCCAGCACCTTTACTAAAGTCTCATTTGTGGCAATATCGGAATTAATCTGTTTCTGCTCAGTTTCCAGCATGAAGACTGCCGTGTTTGTGCTCTCGTAGTAGGCGCTAAAGGCCTCAAACTCCTTTGAAGCCTGAATATATTCCTGATTGAGCTGCGTGGAAATTTCTGTAAAGGCATTGAGAGAACTTGTCTGATTTGCAACCTCCGTAGTCAGCGATTCAATGACCTTATCAAAGGCGTTAATCTCCGCAACAGTCGCCGCAATTGCCGCAGTCTGCTGAGTTTCCAGTGTGCGCAGAGCGGCAATTCCATCCGTGGTGGAGGTATAGGCGGCTGTGTAGGCCTCAAACTCCTTTTGAGCCGCTGCCGCATCTGTAAGGGCCTGCTCCATCTGTGTAGAAAAGGCCTGTATATCGCGCTCCGCTTCCAGACGATATTGGGTAAAGGTACTGATATTTTTATCCTCAGATTCAATATCAGCCTGAATAGAATTCAGAAGGGCTTCATAGGAGTCATCCGATGATTTGGACAAGTTTTTACCGAGGGCAAGGACCTCAGCCTTGATATCTGCCAACTCCTTTTGAGCGGTTGCCAGAGCCTGAGAAGCCATATCACGTGCAGAAATGCGTACAGAATCTGTGGGGGCCTGGGCTAAAGCGGCCTGGGCCGCCGCCAGCGCTGCCTGGGCACGTGTAACTGCCTCCGTTTTCTGACCTTGAAGAGTGAGTTTCTCAAAATACTGTGCATTTAATTGAGAAGTTTCATACAACTTCTGGAGAGATTCCACTGCTGCGATACTACTTGTGAGTGTCTGCTCTGCAAGTGCCTCTTCTGTCTTTGCCTGATTTAGAACCGCCTGAAGCTGTGTATCAATGTCATTTAGCGCTTTGAGCTCAGCCTGGCGGTCCTCTAGCTCCTTGCTCGCATCCGCAAGAGCTTTTGCTGAAATCTCCTCGGCCTTCATAGAGGAAATGACCTGTGTGCTGGCAAGCTCAATGTTTGCAACTAGGGCCGTATAAGCCTCAGACTCTTTCAGAAAATTCAAATATAGTGTTGAATAGAACTTAGCATCTTCAATGAATTTTGTATCTGCTGCAGCCTGTGCAGCATCCAGGGCAGCAGATTCTGTTGTAATAGAGGAAAGCGATGCGTCTGCTTCAGCAATAATTGCCTCCTGTGCCCTCGTCTCCGTCTCTATCATAAAAATACTAGATGTATAGCCGGCAATTGTGCTCGCAATCGCCTGGGATTCACGATCCAAAGTAGCTTGAAAGGCAAGATTCAGTTGGACCTGCTGGTCAAAACTTTTCACCGTAGATTCGGAACTCAGAATCTCCTTGTCAATCATATCCTTTTGAGCTTCCAAGGTGTTAATACTGACCTTCTGCTGCTCAATCATAGTTGATACACGTGACATATAGGCCTGTAATTCTTCAGGCGACATTCGCATGAGCTGCGCTTCAGGAATTTCATCTTCAAGCGCGCCTCCTGACTGGAAATCCATACCCTATTTCTGTTTTGGGAATGTCTTTAAATAAAGCGTCCGCGTCAGCGCGAGCTGCGGCGCTTGGAGCCACGCTTTGTGCCCCGCCGCTTGGACCCGCGCCGCTTACGACCGCCACCTGTCTTTAGACAGGCTTGGTTCATTGTACGAGCTTCATAGGGGGTCTGAAGCAGAGATGGTGCACCAGTGCTACCCACCCATGTGCTGGGAACATTCGTATATCCTGCCGTAGGGGCTGCATAGAACGCGCTATCTACGCGCCCTACACCCCCTCGCTGAATAGGGGGCTGTGTGCTAGGTGTATGCGGCCCAGGATTTAGAGGGTTCGGTGTAGAGCCCTCGCACGGGATGCGAATCGCCTGGGGGCCAGCGCCGGCCCAGGGAGCCGCACCAGTAAGAGGTGTAAAATCAAAACTGTAACGACCGCCACGCTGCTTGCGCTTAGTGCCGCGACGCTTACTGCCGCGACGCTTACCACCACCGCGCATGCTCATACCGGGAAGGCCAAGGCCAGTTGTGGGCATCGCTACCATTCCAGGGCGCGCAGCTGCCATACAAGAGGAGTGCGGCACGACTTCTGCGGCATTGCCGAGACCAGGGACAATCGGAGCTCCAAAGGAGTAGGTCTGGCCAAGACCGCCAGCCCGCTGTTTCCGTGTGCGGCGATTGCCTTTCTTATGCATTCTTCCCTTCCGAGCCATCTCTACCGTTGTCTGCTAAATTACGCCAGACCCGCGATTTCATATCCTCCGAACTCGGGACGCCAGCGCGCAATCACTGGTACATTAGAACCCGCTGTGCGTAGCTTCTGGCTCAGCACAAATTGCTGAACAGACGCACGACTGATAGGAAGGCCGGCATCGTCATAGAGGTCATACACATCAGGAAGCTTGTCCACGGGCTTCGCATAGGCCCTGCGCTCTGCAACGGCTGGAGTCGCCACAATCTCATTCTTAGGCTGAGCCGGATGCGGCGGAATCTGAGATTGGACCTGAGCTACTGGGACTACCTCCACACGCTCCTGCTTGAGACCAGCATGTGCCTCAGCCCGCTTGACATACTCCTCCAGAATCAAAGTCATACGCCGCCGGCCCGCCTGCTCAGGAAAGAATTCCACACTCTGAACACCATCCCAATTCCCCTTTTGAGCAAACTCCTCCAGAGACATGGGCTGCGCCACCGTTGTAAAGATTCCTCCAAGCAGACGCGCGTCGGGTACCCAGAATCGCTCCACAAACTCCTTCAACTTCTCGCGCCGCTTGGAATAGTCCACCGTTTTTACAAGAGCCTGACCGCGCCACATCCAGACATCCTCTAGGCGGAGTGTATGAAACACATCATCTAACGTGGCAATCAACACACTTCCACCCCCTTCTGAGACTGTCGGAGACACGCGCAGCCGCAATGTGGAGCCCTGAAGGAAAATACCCCCCTCCTTACGCCGACGAGGCTGAAGATAGATGGCCGGCTTGCCAGGAAGGAACACGAGGTAACCAGCATCCGCGCGACCCTCATTTTCCAGTGCATAGAAGGTCCCGCGCTTCAGCACAGCCTCCATCTTTTCAGGTGCCCTCAGTTGCTGCCGAATCAAAAGGTCATCAGAGCAGCTTTCCACCAACTTGCGGGCAAGTTCTTGGAAAGCGGCTGGTGCCGGCTTGCGCCGAACGACGTGCGTTTCGCGATGCGAATTCCGAAGGCTTCCCTCGGAAAGTCCCTGTGTCTCCATTTGCTCTAAAGGGACTATGCGACCGCACCTTAAGCGGTCGCAAAGCTACTATCGCTTTCCATGAGATCATTTGCAAATACTGTTCCCATAAAGCTTCCACCATTCTGCGCAAATTCAGGGGCAAATGGCGACTCGGCTGCCATGACACGTGCTCCACCTACACCTGATAGTCCTAGCTTATTGATACCACTGTTTTCTACACCTGGGCCAAAGGACAGCTCAGGATGACGCATAGAATCATGAATCGGTGCCTCCATATTGGAATCTTCATAGGGGTCTATCGGTTTTGCCTCCGGAGAGATAGTTACAGGGGTATCCGCAGGCGGACGCGCGTTCGGGGCACTCGGCCCTCCAGGGCTAATTTCACGGTCTTCATCCGGAATCTCATCACGCTGAATTGGGGCAGGGGCAGGGACTGGAGGCAAAGGTGTATTTACCTTAGTGGGCTCAGGAGCCGGCGTAGATACAAATGGCTCAGAAGGGCCATAGGGGGGCGTCATCGGCTCCGCCGCTGTTACGAACAGCTTTGGAAAATAGGCCCGCACAATTAAATATCCAATGAAGGCAAGGCTGGCTAATACTAGGGCAATCAGGACCTTGTCCAGCATCTGGTGCTACAACGGAAAAAACAGAGGCAAAGGAAACTCGCTCCTTAAAGTAGAATGGCTTCCAGCGTTGCGTCTCCTGCGGAAAAGCAGTTAGAAGAGATTGTGAAGGAGGCGCGTCACCAGTTTATTCTTGCGAAGGCGGATGGGAAACTGGAGGCTGGTGAGGTTGTCCAGATTGCTGTCTCCGTCGCTCAGCGTGTCCAGAAACTCGGGGCCCTTTCCGGGACTGAGAAGAAGGCGATTGTACTACTGTCGCTGAAACGGGGATTGGAGGCTGCTGGTGGTGTACCTGGAGTAGCGGAGGAGATGCGGGCAGAGGTTGAGAAGCAGCTGCTTGCTTCTGCCTCGGCCGCGATTGATGTGGCCGTCGCTGTTGCGCAGGGGAAGATTGACCTGCGGAAGCCTGCGACCTGGAAGGCTGTGTGCCTCCCCCTGTGCTCTGCGGCTGCCCAGCTCGCGGCTGCACATGTCCCAAAGGACGTGCCTGTGCTGAAGGAGGCTCTGCAATTTGCCGCACAGGGGCTTGATGCTGAGAAAGCGAAATCCGCCAGCCAGGAATCTCCAACTGAAGTTCGCCCTGTGGAGACTGTTGCGGCGGCGCCAGCAGCGGATACTGCTCCTGCGAAGCCAGGTGATAAGGCACCCAGTCCTGAGGCAGCTGTCGCAGAATCTCCTGAACAGGACCATGTGGTGAAGTTTGAGTAACCGAAAGGACATCCCACGCAAGATATGTATCACCAAAATGAAAAGCCTTCTGGTCACCAGCATCGTAGATTGTAAGCTTTAAAGGATGAGGCGCCGCAGGCGCCTTTCCCTCTTGAGCTTTGACAGTAGACCTTATCCACGAGCAAATTTGTGTCGTTGCCTCCATCCCTTTATCTTTAAGGCTGCTACCGCTTAGGCCGCACCCACCGACCCCCACAGTAAAATTGGGGGCCAAAAGGCTGCGCGCGGTAAAGGTAGAGAAATGCCGCCGCGTCAGTCCAAGAAGTCTGCTGCGGCTACCACAAATACGGTGGAGGCTGTTCTACTGACGCAGGCTGCAGAGGTCAAGGAGATTAAGTTGCCTCTCTGTTCAGATGGAACAATCATGAAGGCGACTCTTCAGGCGGCTCTGAAAAAGAAGCAGGAGCCTGAACTCCTTGGCTCTTATACGACACGCCAGGCACACCTCTTCCTCTTTGGCTATACGAAGGGAAAGGCCGGCACAGAAAATAAGCACGAGCTTCCTCCTCCACATGATGAGGTGCTCTCCTTTGGAGATATTCTAGTAGTGGCTTCAAAGGAGGAAGGGGCGTGGACGACTCCAACCCCTTTCAAGCCAGATGACTATGAGAAGTTCTACACAAAGGCGTTTGGAGGGTTTGATGAGACGGAGGAGGGTGAAGAGGAGGATGAGGAGGTGGAAGAGGAGGTAGAAGCCGAGGAGGCTGAGGTGGAAGAGGCAGAAGAGGAGGAGGTTGAAGAAGAGGAGGAAGAAGAGGAGGAGGAAGCTGGAGAGGAGGCTGGAGAGGAGGAAGCCGAGGCCGAAGAGACCCCGCGCCGCAAGCCCAAGATTGCTCGCACCCCCAGTAAAAAGACAAAGAAGGCAGCAAATGCCAATCCTACTCTATTCTCCAATTCCAATACGAAGATGAATGCGATGACGGCGGCCATCTATATTCCACCAGGTGAGGAGCTCCGTGACGAGAACCTTGGCCTCCCACTTACACCCCCTACAAAGCTGCCTGCGGAGCGTGCTAAGACGCTTCTATCGCTTCACAAGCTGTTCAGCGCAATTCTGTCTAATACCGAAATTCAGGAGCTTGAGCGCTGTATCTACAATGCGACAGTGCTTGCGGCCGACCAGCGATTCATCGCAAAGACATGGACCTTTCTTCCCTTCGTGGACCTCTACAAGATGACCGCAAAGTCCATGGCGGCCAATTTCCATCCTGATTCCTATGTGAAGAACACGGAGCTCTATCAGCGCTACAAGGACGGTCAGGTGGGATTCGCAGAGATGATCTCAATGAACTCCTATCAGCTCTTTGAGGGTCGCTGGCGTGACAGTTTCGTGGCACAGCAGGCGCGAGAGAAGCGGCAGCTGGAGGGGAACAAGGCAATGGCGACGGATCGGTTCTACTGTACCCGGTGCCACAAGCGCGAGTGTACCTACTATGAGATGCAAACCCGCTCGGCTGATGAGCCCATGACCATCTTCATCACGTGTATCAACTGCGGAAAACACTGGCGCCAGTAATTCCCCGAAGGGGTAGAATGGATATCAGTGAAAACAGCACAACTGAAGTGAAAAAGGTAAAGTTAATGGTAGGCCTTGCCGCGGGAACAAGTTGTGAATTTCCGATTCCTGACCGCATTTGGGATATTTTCAGCGGAAAGGGTATCCGCACGATTTTTTTGACAATCGGCTCTTCTGACGTTGCGCTTCCTGATCTTGAACTCGCTGAGAGCCTTGGCTGCCGCCTCCACTGTGTCCCCCTTTCTAGCCAGGAGCGTCAGAAGTGGGAGGAGGTTGCCGCGATTCTTAAGGCCCGAAAGCGCGAAGAGGCAAAGTTCCCCTTTACAGAGGGCAGTGAGAAGAAGTGGATTCTTCCCAAGAATATTCTCATTCAGCCCACTCTTCCTTGGTGGGGCGCAGGTGAGCTCCAGCTCGGCACCGAGAGAGTTGCAACGGAGGAGATAGGTGAACAGATGAAGCGTCTCTGTGCTGATGCTAAGATAAAGGATATGCTCCCTCGTATTGATATCTTGAAGATAGATACGACACATTCGGCACCCGGATTTGAACGGGCGTTCCTCCCCTTTTTAGTGGCATCCGGATATCGGCCCTCTGTTATCTTAGTAAATTGGTCCAGCATGCCGAATGATGACCTCACAACGACAATGACCGCGGGTCACCTTCAGAACTCTGGTTACAGGCTGATGGCGAAGAATGGCAGCCGATTCCTCTACTACTACATTGACAGCAATGCCTATGAATTCTGTAGCTGGGAGGATAATAGTGTTGCAAATCCTCTGCTGACAACCATTGCAAATCATGTCTATGAAGAGACAAAGGAGGTATTCAGCCCGAAATCTTCAGTAGCCGCAGCCCCTACTAAGAATTCTCTTGAGTCTGAGAAGAAGGAGGAATGCTAAGTGGCGCTCCCTCTTATTTAGCAGAACGACGTATCATCCTCTTTGCTATGAGAAAGCAGATGATAGGTCGTAGAGCCTATTCTGATTCTCTAACCTCTAAAAAACATGAGCTACTAAATAAGAAGGCTCCGACCCATGCGTGGAGACCCATTACAAGAAAAGAGTCTTATTCATCATCGGAGAGTAACTCACCGATTGAAACAAAATCAGTATCGTCCACAGAATCATCTCAGCAAGAAATTGAAAAAAACACTTTCACAATTTCTGCATGCTAAAGTCGTGATTCCCTCTTTTAGAGCTACTGTGAGGCCTGGAGCCGATTTCTATCAGCATGTTAATGGACTCTGGCTCGAGAAAACACCGATTCCTAAATCCTATTCTTCTTATGGAGTCAGCGAAGAAGTAGAGGTCCATATTCAGAAATTCCTATTTGATGAACTCTATACATGCCAGAAATTAGCTCAAAAGGGGGAGAAACCGACCAGCCTGGATGCAGAAATCTGCGATGGACTCGGTCGGCTCGCAATGTCAGCGCTACGTCAGGGAGAACAGAAACACAGTGTTACGTACCTGAAGCGTGGCCTACGCAGCCTGGGATGTATGCGAGATCTGTCAGATCTGGCGCGCAGCCTAGGATTTCTGTGCCGGTTTGGAATCAAAACACTGCTGGAGGTGGATATCTTTCCACCGGATGGAGGCTCAAAAGAGGATTCTGGTGCATATCAGATTATTCTTTCCACTGGTACCCTCGGCCTTCCCGATGCGGACTACTATAGTGCAGTTGTTCCTGGAAAATCCAATGTGCTAAGTGCCTATACAGAGCTGATTCGGAAGGCTGTGAAGGAACTAGAGCTTGATGATATTTCTCAAGTGATTCCGCTGGAGGCAACGTTTTCTACGACACTAAAGGCTATAAAGGCGGAGACTAAAGGTGAAACAGCAGAAGATTTTTCTATTGTAGCTCTACAGCGCCGATTTCCGAAGCTCCCTTGGGCCGATTTCTTTGATGCATATGGTCTACCGAAGGCGGGTGCCAGCAAAGTTACCGTACACGTAGATTCTGTCAAATGGTTGGAATTTCTCAATACGCAATTCACAGAAACCCCTTTAGAGCAATGGTATGAACTCATATCTCTTCATACTCTTCTTCATGCCCTCCCCTACCTTCCTCCCCCCTACGATGACTGGCATTACCATGTATTTGGTCGCCTGATGCGTGGGCAACGCCAGAAAATGCCCCAAGACCTTTTAACTCTGGATATTGTGAAAAATCAAATGGCACCCCAACTAGGGTATCGGTTCGTCAAGAAATATTTGACGCCAGAATTTAAAACGCAGGCCACCCGCTTTGTAGAATCCATTGTCCGTGCAGCGCAACGGAAGCTGGGGAGTGTGGACTGGTTTTCTGCTACAACACGGCGACTCGCAATTGAGAAGCTGGATAAAATGCGTCTTTCGGTAGGCTATTCAGAGCCACTTATCCGAGCACCTCCATCCCCACCGGCCCTTCAGACTGATAATTTACTAGCAAATATCTATCTTTTAGAGTCAGCAGCTACAGAGCGCCGTCTTGTAAAACTCCGTCAGAATCCTCCAAAGGGGCTTTGGGAGGAGCCACCTTATACAGTGAATGCGTACTATTACCATGAAACGAATGAGATGGTGATTCCAGCTGGCAGCTTTTTCTGGCCCTTTTTCAATCAGGATCATTACAGATGGCTCGGATGGAACTATGGCGGAATTGGCGCTGTAATTGCCCATGAGATTACGCATGCGTTTGATAAGGAGGGAAAACAATACGATGCAACAGGGCGATTTAAAGATTGGTGGATGAAAGAAGACGATACCGCATATATTGAGCGGACTCGTGCCCTTGTTCGGCTCTATAACCAGGCCAAAGTTCTTGGCCGCCACGTCAATGGTGCTTCTACACTCAATGAGAATCTGGCGGACCTGGGTGGTTTAGCCATTGCACTAGATGCACTTCATATGGCTATAAAAGGTATAAACATAAATGAAGAAGATAAAAAACGTCAGTATCGTGACTTTTTTGTCTCCTATGCTGTCTCGTGGCGAACAAAAGAACAGCCAGAGCGGCGACTTCAGCGCTTGCTTCTGGACCGCCACGCCCCTATTGAGCTACGAGTGAACTTGATAGTTTCTCAGTTTGATGAGTGGTATGAGGCATTCGGAATTCAAACGGATGATACTCTCTATATACCACCAGAAGAGCGGATTCGCTTCTTTTAGAAGATCATGAGATCCGCCAGGCGCCAATACTCAAATGTACCATCGGGCATCGGACGCTTGATGATATAGGGAAGCCGGCGCTGCTCCAGCTCCAGCTTCGCGATTTCTAGCGGCTCCGTCACATGCTCAGGGACCACGACATAGGGGGGCCATCCCTGGGCAATCTGATTTGCGCGTGCTCCAAGAATCTTGGTGCGCTCGTAAAGTGTGAGGAAAGGGGGAGAGCGGTGGTTGGGGTCACCACCTTCCTGCTCACTCTGCTGTGTAGGGGGGGCCTGCTGCAAAGGGATTAGGGGTGCGACCGTCTCAGCATAGTCCAGAATAACCTCGGGGTGAAACTTGTAGAGGTCCCCCGCAGGGTCTGTATTCTCTCCCTCCTCCACAACGGGCTCCTCCGCCTCTCCATCTACAAGAGCCTCATCTGCGTAGTCCTCTGCCTCGGCTGCCATCTCTACTTCAAGGGGGGAAAGCAGGTTTAGGTGAATTTTTTCCGGCCGCGGGGCTTGCGGGCCGCGGGGGGTGGCGCCCCCGCGGCTAAAATTGCGCGGGGGCTTAGGGAAGTTTGAAAAGTATAAACCAGAATGTCCTCTTCTGTTGAGACAACTTGTGCTTCTGGCTCTGAGGAGCAGCTCCCCCCTCTGGGAGAGCGCAGCTTCAACTCCTTTGAGGAGATGTGTCTGCCTGACAATCTGTTGCGTGGTGTCTATGGCCACGGATTTGAGCGTCCTTCTGATATTCAGAAGAAGGGTATCGTGCCGATTAAGGAGGGTCGTGATATCCTGGCCCAGGCACAGTCGGGCACTGGTAAGACAGGCACGTTCACGATTGGTTCTCTGTGCCGCGTGGACCCTGCTCTAAAGCGGGTACAGGTGCTGATTCTGGTACCGGTGCGTGAGCTCGCGCAGCAGATTGAGACTGTCGTGAAGGCGATTAGTTCACACATGGGTGTCAGTGTCTACTCTGCGACGGGTGGCACGCCTCTGCGCGATGATATTCGCGCGATTGAGAAGGGTGCGCAGTTTCTGATTGGTACTCCTGGGCGTATCTGGGACCTGATGAACCGCAATATCCTCCATCGCGACCAGATTCGTGTACTGATTATGGACGAGGCGGACCAGATGCTGGAGGACCGCTTCAAGGAGCAGGTGATGCTGATTCTGGAGAAGGGATTTCCGAAGGAGACTCAGGTTGCCCTGTTCTCAGCGACGATGCCGCAGGAGGTTGTGGAGGTCGCCAATTCGTTGCTCCAGGACCCTGTGCGCATTCTGATTCCTCCTGAGGCAGTCCCTCTGGATGGTATTAAGCAGTATTATGTGATGCTTCAGAAGGAGGAGTGGAAGTATGACACTCTCTGCGACCTGTATCAGCATCTTAATATTAACCAGGCGCTGATTTACACGAATAAGCGTCAGCGCGCGGAGTGGCTTGCAGAGAAGATGACGGGGCAGGGATTTCCACTGTCGTGTATTCACGGTGAGATGGATGTGGAGGAGCGCAAGCGCCGGATGCAGGATTTCCGTAAGGGCAATGTGCGTGTGCTGATTAGCACGGACTTGCTGGCGCGCGGCATTGATGTACAGCAGGTCAGTCTGGTGATTAACTATGAGCTGCCGACACAGCGCGAGAACTACATCCACCGTATTGGCCGCAGCGGTCGCTTTGGCCGTAAGGGTGTGACCATCAATCTGATTTCGGCAGATGAGGCGACTGCGATGGAGGAGATTGAGAAGCACTTTGGCATCAAGGTGGAGGAGCTGCCTATGGACCTGGCCAAGCTGCCGATGTAGTGGGGAGCGACTCAGAAGCTGCCTAGCTAAAGACTGAATGCTAAAAAGAAGTAGATCCTAGATGCCCTCCTTTTTAGATAATCTTGAGTGGCGCCGTGCTGTGAAGAAGTTTATACCAGGCGAGGTGGACACGTGCCCTATTCGGGATGCGATTGTAGCTGCGCCGACCTCCTTCGGCCTCCAGCCCTATAAGGTGATTGCAGTGCGTGACCAGGCTCTAAAGGAGAAGCTGCGTGCTGTGAGCTATGGCCAGCCGCAGGTTACGGACTGCGATACCCTTTTTGTGTTCTGTGCCTACTCAGGGTCGGATGAGGCTGTTATGAGACGTGCTGAGCAGTATCTGAAGGCTACGGGTGCCGAGGGCATGCGTGGTATGTTGATGGGATTCCTGGAGGGCGTTAAGAATCAGACTACTCTAAAGGATGGGTTGCAGCACTGGGCGGAGCGCCAAACGTATATTGCCCTCGGCTTCGCCCTCGCTGCCGCTGCAGAGGCACAGATTCCTAGCTGCCCTATGGAGGGATTTGAGGCGAAGAAGGTCTGGGATATCCTCGCCCCGATGGGTGATCTGTGGCCTGTTGCCATGCTGGCAGTGGGGCAGGCGACCCCTGGCGATGACGGCACGTATCCGCGCTTCCGTTTCCCTGCTGGCGACCTGATTGAGGAGCGGTAGGCCACTCCTGCTACGCTAAGCCTAAGGCCAGGCTCTGAAGATAGTCTAGACAGATGAAGCTCGCACTTCTCCTTTCTAGCCTTTTTGCTGTATTCACCGCAGGCTTCCTCCGCACAGTCCCCAGCCTGAATGAGACGGCCTATCTCGGCCATTGGTATCAGGTCTATTCGGACCTTATCGTGGAGGCAACCTTTGAGAATGCTTCTTTTTGCGTCACTGCCGACTATGGTCAGAATCCTAACGGAACCATTTCAGTGCTCAATAGGGAGAGGCAGCAGGCCGTCACCGGCCCTGAGCGCCGCGTGCTCGGCTGGGCTGCAAAGGGTATTCAGCCAGGCCAGCTCACTGTACATCTCCAAACACCCCCCTTTCCAGCCCCCTACTGGGTCTACGCACTCGGTCCCGCAAGCTACAATGGAAGCTTCTACGAATGGAGTATTGTCTCGGATCCACTGAAGGCCACACTCTTTGTACTTGTGCGAAACTTGACCACCTTTGAAGAGAGATGGGAGGATGATATTCTCTCCTTTTTAGCTGAAGCTGGGTTCACAGAAACTTGGAATGCCCCTATTGAGACTATCCAGGACGGCTGCTGGTAGGAATAAAAAATAAAACCTCTCAAAAAAAGTTATTCTATAACTTTTGTTTAGTGGTTCCTAGGGCTCCACACCCTTCTTAATCCTCCTCATGGAGGCGGTCGTCGTTACGCTTGCTGCGTCGGACCTTGCGCACAACTCGCTGCCAGCCGTCACCCTCATTCGCGTAGGCATAGATCTTGCGCGTAGCCAGATAGGCTGCCTGTGCGGCCTGACCGCGCTCACGAGCCTCTGCAACACCAGGCGCCTCGCGCGGATGCGGACAAGGGCGCAGCTGCTCAGCACTCCATCCCACGATCGTCATGTTGTAGGCGGTCCAGTCCTTCTTGCCATCAGGACCAATCTTCGGCCCAGGACGCTCCACAACAGGTGCAGTCTCCTTCGGGACAATGCGGCGCTGCTGCTGGTTGTTTGCACGGAAGTTAGGCATCTTTCTCGGCGGTTTATGCTAGCCGGTGTAGGGCCGCGGCCCATCAATTTTGGGGCGGCGCGGCGGCGGCGGTTGCGCTTGGTGCTGCCGCTACACCCAGCTCACGGATATCATGTCGGCAGACAGGGCAGTGAACATCTCTCTGAAACCAAGTTTCAATACAGCCAGGATGGAACCGATGGTCACAGTGATGAATCACACGCGACTCCGAACCAGGCTCCATCTGGTCTTGGCAAATCGCACACACCTCCTCTTCAGCATCCACCACCTCAATCGCAGTTCCCTCGGCAATCTGCGCAGCCGTTGGCCGCACCACAACGGGCTCCATGAAGTTAGGTCCAGGGCCCATAGGAGCTGAAATCGTATTCAGATTATTAAACAGGCTCAAAAGGGAGAAGGGAGACACGCCGGCACCCACTGTGGAGTTCGGGCTCAGCAGATTCAGCAAATCGGTAGCAGCACTCTCAATCTCGGTAGGAAACAGCTGCTGGGCTGCACGGAGCGGAATACCAGGCATTGCTCTCCTCTGCGCAGCATGCGGCACGAAATCCTCCACTTCAATCTGGATTTCTGCAGTTGCAGGAGGCTGCTGCTGCGCACGCCGAGCAGACCCAAAGCCGCCACGAGAAGGCTGAATAGGAGATGCAGCGGGCAGATGCTGGCGCGGCGCAGCCGCGGAGTAGTTTCGTTGGCCTGCGGAGAAGAGGTCAAACCTATTCGCGACGCACTGGCGCACATAGTTCAAGACATCTGCGACGTTGGAAAACCGCTCGGGCTCATAGAGCAAGGCGGGAAAATAGTTATGAATATCATCCAGCAGTCCAACTTCATAGTGTCGCTGATACGTTGACCCCTGGCCAGACATCCTCTACAACGCAATGCGCGCCCCCTTTAGTTCCCTTGCGTGAAATTGAAGGTGCGGGCAGGCATTTGAGTCAACTATACCGTGCTCTACACAGAATGGATGAAAAACAGAGCCAATCAAAAGCTGGCGGCTTCGGCGGACTCGTGAATATGGGTCTGACCTGCTATGCCAATGCTACCATTCAGTGTATCCGTAACTGCCACAAGGTCCCCTGGCTCCTGGAAGAGACTCGCTACGATACTCTCTTCAAGAAGCAGCCCTCCGAAAAGCGCGAGCTCCAACAATCTCTAACACGCGCCTTTGCCAGCGTTGTTCAGCTTCTAGGAAAGTGCGAGCGAGGCCAGAGTGTCCGGCCTGGCGAGTTCTGGTCCAAGCTCCGCCCCGCAGTCGCAGATACTCTCTATGAGCACCTCGCGACCCTCGCCCCCCACGATTGCCACGAGTTCTTCCTCTTCCTCCTGGAGTCCCTCCATGAGTCCACTGCTCAAGAGGTGGAGATGCGCATTCTGCGCCCTCCGCCAACGACTCCGCAGGACCATCTCATTTCTGGTGCGCTCCAGGCCTGGAGCCGTGAATTCTCCAAGGAGTACAGCCCTTTCGTAGACCTCTTCTATGGCCTCGGGCACTGGCGTACGACGTGCCGCGCCTGCGGAAATGTCAGCCACCGCTGGCAGAGCTTCAACTCTCTAAAGGGTGTGGTGCCTGGCGGCGGGCTCGGCAGCGAGCCCCCAACCCTCTTGAGCATGCTGGCTGCCGAGATGGAGCCTGAGACCATTCAGGACTATCACTGCGACAAGTGTCCCCAGCGCACGGAGGCTCTGCGCAACTTCTCTATCTGGCGCCTGCCTCAGACGCTAGTTGTTGTTCTGAAGCGCTTCACACACGACGGTAAGAAGATGCACACGCGTGTGGCGCCGCTGAATCCGGATGTGCCTCTGGATTTCTTGGCCCATTTCTCGCCTGAGTCGCCTGAGCGTGCAGGACTCACTGGCTACTATGTGCGCGGCATTGTTGACCATCACGGTAACGCGAGCTTCGGGCACTATACGGCCCAGGTGCGCCGACGCGCAGATGAGAAGTGGTATCGCTATGATGATGAGGGGGTCAGTGACCTCCCGACACCACAGTTTGGCGACAGCACCTACATGCTCTTTCTGGAGCGTGGGGCGCCGGCGCCACAGCTGCCGCCTGCGGATGCGCATGCCAAGGAAGCATGAAGTGGTTAAGGCAGCGTTGCACCCAGCCCTGCCTCCGCACGCGCCTTTCGTAGGAGTCGCACAAGCTCCGCCTGCTGCCCGCCGTCCAGCGCAGCAGCCCCCTTTTTCCATGCGCTCCACACAGCATCTAGAGCCCCTTTCGCAACCGTGACGTTGCCGTGTGCGAGTGCATGGGTGGCCAGCAGACGAACTGGCTCATACGGTCTATCAACAGGCTCCACATAGTTCGTAATCATCTCCTGATAATCACCGTAGTAGTGCTCAAAAATATCCGGCTTATCAAAATAGACCTGCGAGAAAAGCTGCTCATCCGCGTGGCCATAACCGGCCTCCAGTGCCTCCAGAAACTTCTCCTCCACTGAATCGCAGAACTCCTTCATAAAGTTCAGCCGCCCCGTAAAAAATCCGCTGCACATTCCACATCGCCCCCACTTGAAATACTCAGGCAGATTTCGGACCAGTGGCTCAGGCTGATAATCAATCCAGCACGTGCTGAAGCGGTCACGCTGCTGCGACCACACTTTATCTAGCGCAGCCACGTTTTTCCACCCCATCCGCTCAATACAGATATTCAGCCAAGCAAAATGCGTGGACCCAAATGGATTCTCTGCCATCACCCTTTTGAGCATATCGTAGCGCGCCATACAGAGCAGATAATACGAAGCCGTATTTCTATCATCAAACTGATAGGGATGAGTCTTCCGATTCTCCTGGATTTTGCTGCGATACTGGGTCATGCGGAACTCCTCAAAGGACATGGGCACATACTTCGTATGTGCCTCCAGCCACGCAGGGCGCATAGCACGGAGTGTATCCACGGCCTCAGGCTCACAGAAGACCACCAGATTCTGCTCCACCGCCATCGTTGCGCGAGCGTTCTCAAG
>JACCDZ011604543.1_pt1 | contig 20962 bp, 19 predicted proteins | sample 7449551 | NCBI WGS metagenome assembly JACCDZ01 (sample SAMN15323452, study PRJNA562643) | freshwater metagenome | isolation source: river surface water | place: USA:Blue River Watershed | collected 2017-08-18
TGGTACGACCAATACCTTGACCGTGGCCGTGTGGACCGCACGGCCAACACCACGCCCGGCAACAAGGCGGGGGGCTTGTCCAACATCGCCGAAAAAGCCATGGGCTCCATCATCAAGAGCGGCACCTCGGCCATTGCCAGCGTGCTGGCACCGGGCGACAAGCTCAAGCCTGAACAAAAAGGCCTGGTCTTTGCCGCCACGCCTGCGAGCGATTTCATTTGCGGTACCTTGCAGCTGGCTGCGGGCATGAACGTCCATGTGTTCACCACCGGGCGCGGCACGCCTTATGGCTTGCAAGCCTGCCCTGTGGTCAAGGTCGCCACGCGCAGTGACCTGGCCCGGCGCTGGCACGACCTGATGGACATGAACGCCGGGCGCATTGCCGATGGCGAGATCAGCATCGAAGAAGCCGGCTGGGAACTGTTTCGCATGATGCTGGACGTGGCCAGTGGCCGAAAAACCTGGGCCGAGCAGTGGAAGCTGCACAACGCACTGGTGCTCTTCAATCCTGCACCCATCACCTGAACGATCCGATCACAACAAGGAGACAAGCCATGACACAACGCCGCCAATTCATCCAGTCTGCAGTAGCTTGCGCCGCTGGACTTGTGGCACCTTCCGCCTTCAGCCAGGCTGCGCCCTGGCCCTCCAAACCGATCAATTACCTGGTCGCCTTTCCGGCGGGGGGCACCACCGACATTCTGGCCCGCGTGGTCTCGCAAAAACTGGGCACAGCGCTGGGCACCACGCTCGTCATTGAAAACAAAGGCGGCGCGGGCGGTAGCGTGGGCTCCGAGATCGCTGCCCGCGCCCCGGCCGATGGCTACAACCTGCTGGGCGGCACCATCAGCTCGCACGCCATCAACGTGAGCCTGTACCCCAAGCTGGGCTACGACCCGATCAAATCGTTCACACCGGTGTACCTGTACGGCACCAACCCGGTGGTGCTGGTGGTGGCGGCCAACAGCCCTTACAAAACACTCAAGGACCTGCTGACCGCGGCCAAAGCCAACCCCGGCAAGCTGTCCGGTGCATCGGCAGGCAACGGCACCTCGCAACACCTGGCGCAAGAACTGCTGGCCTTCAAGGCCGGTGTCAAATTCACCCATGTGCCTTACAAGGGCAGTGCGCCCGCCATTCAGGACGTGATGAGCGGTCAGGTGGACTTCATGTTTGACACCACTGTGGTCGCCGGGGCCCACATCCAGAGCGGCAAGCTGCGTGCACTGGCTGTGACCTCGGCCAAGCGACTGACCGATTCATTGCCCGAAGTTCCCACGGTGTCCGAGTCGGGCTGGCCCGGCACCGCCGGTTTTGAAGTCGTGTCCTGGCAAGCGCTGTTTGCGCCCGCAGGCACGCCCAAGCCCATCATGGACAAACTGCATGCCGAGATTTTGAAAATCATCCAGACGCCCGAAATGCAAGAGCGCATCAAGGGCTTGGGCATGCAACCTTCCACCTTGACGCCCGAACAGGTCCAGGCCTTCCAGAAAGCCGAGATCGACAAGTGGGCTCAGGTGATCAAGGCGGCCAACATCAAGCTTGAGTGAGCCGCAGCGCTGAGATCCGTGCGCTTACTGATCGGCCCACCTGTTGTATCAACAGGTGGGCTTTTTCATCAGCTGGGTCGCTTCATCTGGCATGAAGTGGGTTGGGCGCTGATGTACGAGTCCCAGGTCACTTCGGTGCGGAAGCCGAAGCCCGTGTTTTCAGCGTCGTACTTCACACCTTTGCTGCCTTTTTTGGCCCAGATGCCCAGGTACAGAGGCGCTTCGAGCTGGTGGTCGCTCTTGCGCATCTTGACCTCACCGATGGGGCTCTTGTAGCTCATGCCTTCCAGCGCAAAAGCCACTTTTTTGGCGTCGGTGGACTGGGCTTTGCGCATGGCTTCGCGCAGCATGTTCATGGTGTTCCAGTGGGCAGCGAAGATGAAGTCCTCGTTGTATTTCTTTTTGTAATCCACATAGATTTTTTCCAGTTCGGGCGTGGGGGCGTTGTGCACCCAGTTCCAGATCACGCCCACTTTGCCATCACCCCAGGCGCCCAGTTGTGCCGGTGTGCCGGGGTTGTTGGCGTTCAAGGTGAAGTAGTTGATGTTCAAACCAAAGTCACGCGCTGACTTGAACATCAGGGTCAGGTCGCTGCCCCAGTTGGAGGTGATGACGGTGTCGGCACCCGAGGCAGCGATCTTGGCCACATAGGAAGCAAAGTCACGCGTTTGTGCAATCGGGATGAAGTCATCGCCCACGATCTGGATGTCGGGCCGTTTGCGGGCCAGGTACTCTTTGGCCGCCTTGGACACTTGCCGCCCATGCGTGTAGTCCTGGTTGATCAGGTACACCTTCTTGATGTCCTTGCGACCTTGCATGTAGGTGGACAGGGCCTCCATCTTCATCTCGCTGGAAGGGTAGAAGCGAAAGTGCCAGAAGCTGCAGCGATCGTTGGTCAGCAGCGGGTCCATGGCGGCGTAGTTGAGGTACACCGTTGCGCGGTCAGGTTCGCGTTCGGCCAGTTTGTTCAGGGCATCCACCAGCGCCAGGGCCACACCCGAGCCACCACCTTGTGTGATGAAGCGGATGCCGCGGTCATTGGCCGCTTTCAAGGCGTTCAGGCTTTCCTGGGGCGAACCTTTGTTGTCGAAATCAACGATCTCGAACAGCGGGTCTTTGGGTCCGGCCTTGGCGTTGAGCTGGATCACCACTTCGCGCAACTGCTTGAGCGAGCTTTGACCCGTCAGGGCAAAGGGGCCGGAGAGCAGATCGACGAAGCCGATTTTCACGGTCTCGGCAGCTTGGCTGCCCATGCTGACGGCCAGCGTGGCCGCACACAGGGTCCACCTCAGCCACTGTTTGATTTGGGGATTTTGTTTCACATGTGTCTCCTGGATTGAACGGTCATGACGTTGAGCCGGGCCGAGGATCGGTCTGGAATGCCCCTGAGCCACAGGGGCATAAGTCATGATCGCAAACAGTGGCGGGCCGCACTGTCTCTTAGGTGCAACCATGCGCCGCTGCTGCTGGTACGGTTTGATTTTTGGAGTGCAAGCCATGCAAAAAAGACTGTTCCATGTGATCGTGCCCGCGCTGCTGGCACTGGCGGCTTGGCCCGTGGTTGCCCAAACCACTTACCCCGCCAAACCCATCAGGATCGTGGTGCCTTTCCCGGCTGGGGGCACATCGGATGTGCTGGCGCGCATCCTCAGTCAGAAGTTCACCGAAAGCTGGGGACAGCCCGTGGTGGTGGACAACAAGCCCGGCTCCAGCGGCAACCTGGGCGCCGACCTGGTGGCCAAATCTGCGGCCGATGGCTACACCCTGGTGCTGATGGACGTGGGCAACCTGGTCATCAGCCCTGCGCTGTTCAAACTGCCGTTCAACGTCGAGAAAGACTTTGCCCCCGTGGCCATGGTGGCGTATTCACCGCACCTGCTGGCTGTGAGCAGCAAGGTGCCCGCCAACACACCGGCCGAACTGGTGGCCTATGCCAAAGCCCAAAAAGGCAAACTCAACTATGCCGTGGCTGCGGGCATGGGCAGTGCCTCGCACCTGGCGGGCGTGACGTATGCGCAGCGCAACGGCATCGAGTGGGGCTACGTGCCCTACAAAGGTGGCGCGCAAGCCATCACCGACCTGATTGGTGGCCAGGTGGACGTCATGTTCAATGGCATGGTGGCGACCTACCCGCATGTGAAAGCGGGCAAGATCAAATTGATCGCCATCTCGAGTGCCAAACGCAATGCACAAATGCCCGACACCCCCACCGTGGCCGAAAGCCTGCCGGGCTTTTTGACCGGCAGTTTTCAGGGTTTGCTGGCGCCTGCAGGCACGCCCAAAGCGGTCATCGACAAACTGCATGCCGAGGTGCAACGCATCGCGGCCTTGCCCGAGGTGCGTGAGCGTCTGACCACACTGGGCGCCGAGCCTTCCGGCATGAGCCCCGCCGAGTTTGGCAATTGGCTCAAGTCAGAGATTCCGGCCATGGCCAAGATCGTGAAGGACGAGAAAATCACGGTGGAGTGAGGGACTTTCCGTCAGGCCCAAGCGGTTTGTGGTGGTGCAGGCCTTGAGTCAACAGCCATGTATGGACAGGCCGCAGTTGTTGATCCTCGGTGGCGTGGAGATGTGGACGATTGCTCAGACTGGATCAGCCATAACCATTGACATTGCAATTTTTGCGATGAGAGGTTGAGGCTTTAGGGGGGGCTGAGGCGGCGTTATTTGAATGATCTCTGTGCCTTGGTCAAGTCAAAAGGGCACTGGTCCTCCAGTGCCCTCGATTCATGGCATGCCAGGTTCTGAGTTTGTTTTACACAAGGTCCTGCTGTGCGGTGCAGTGGCATTTGTCAGAAGCAAGGTATTGAAACCTACCACCCAGCTTTGATTCGGTCACGACTCATCCGCGATGGCATTGCGCAACACGCCGATACCTTGAACCTCAATTTCGCAGATGTCACCCGGCTTCATCCAGACCTGAGGTTGACGGGCCATGCCAACGCCTGAGGGCGTGCCGGTGATGATGATGTCTCCGGCTTGTAAGGCCATGGCTTGGGAGCAAGTTGAGACCAGCGTCGCCACGTCAAAGATCATGTCTTTGGTGTTGGCATTCTGAAGTACCTGTCCATTGAGTCGGCATTGGATTTGCAGACCTTTTGCGCCATCCGGTAACTCGTCAGCCGTGACAAAGTCCGGGCCGAAAGAGCCGCTGTCATCGAAATTCTTGCCCAACATCCACTGGTTCGTGCGCAGTTGGTAGTCACGGATGGAGCCATCATTGAAAATGGAATAGCCGGCCACGTGCGCAAGAGCTTCTTCCTTGGGGATGTAGCGTCCCGCCTTGCCAATCACGGCCACCAGTTCGGCTTCAAAGTCAAACTGTGTCGAGACATGGGGACGAATCAGGGGCTCTTCGTGGGCCACCCAGGAAGATCGGTACCGATGAAACACCACGGGGTGTTTGGGGGCTTCGAAGTTACTTTCAGCGGCATGGTCCATGTAGTTCAAGCCGATGGCAAAAGCTTTGCCGGGATGGAGGACCGGGGGTAGCCATTTGAGCCCAGCCAATGGCACGCGCTTTGTGGCTTTTGTTTGGCAAAGACGCAACTGCGCCCATCCAGCAGGGCCTTGCGCAAGTACTTCGTCCAGCGTGGATGGGGCACCTGCAGACGTGAGGTCCAGCAGAAATTCCGAATCTATACGAGCACCCAGTGCAGGTTGCCCTTGTTCATTGATGTAAGCGATCAAACGCATGTTGTGTCCTCAGTTGTTGAGTGCCCCTTGGGGCTGCTCATGGTTGGTGATGAAATCTTCTGGCAATGCGGGTCCCCATACATAAAGCGAATCTTCTGGCGGGTGATCGGCTGCAGGCCAGTCGATGTTGTGGGGAATAAAGTCAATGTCATGCGAGAACTCTGCCCAGCTGCCCCAAGGGTCACGCACGTAATAGAAATAATTGGAACCGAGCACGTGCCGACCCACACCCCAACCGTGGGCGTATCCAGCTGAACGCATTTGTTCCGAGCCGCAGCCGACCTCATCCATGCTTGCGACATCCCAGCTTGAGTGATGCAGACCCGGCGCATGCGATTTTGCAAATGCCACAAGATGGTGGTCGCTGCCATGTGCACTGTGCATGAAAGCGATGCCGTCCCCGGAGTGATCCGACAGCCGAAGCCCTAGAACCTGTTCGCAAAATTCGACCATGCGGGTCACATCCGGGGTGAAAAAAAGCACATGAGACAAATGCCGGGGGTGAACCTTTGCGACTTGGCTTCTGGCGGGTGCTGCAGCCTGACCAGGCTCGGGGGCTGGTATTGGCGTGTGTCGGGCTTTCACGCTGGGTGACACTTTGGGCGCAACCACCAGCTGCACGGGAATGCCATCCGGGTTGTGTAACCAAATGCCCTTGCCATCAGAAAGTGGGTGTGCTGGACAGGCCAGTCCCTTGTCATGAACGCGCGCAGACATCGCTGCTTCATCCTCTGCATCCATACCAAAGCTCAGGTATTCCAGTCGCTTGGTTTGTCCAGAAAGATGGATCGAAGCCCAGGCGTGTTCATTGCCGTGTGTGTGCAAGTCCAGGTGGCGACCATGGTTGCGCACTTCCAGTCCAAAGCTGCTGTAAAAGTGCTCTGCAATTTTGAGATCCGGGACCGAAAAAACAAATTTGTTGACCGAATGCACGGCGTGCACACCAGGTCGACGCAATAGATGGGATTTCATGGTGTCTCCTCTAACGAGCGGTAAATTTTGATTTCAGCCATAAGTTGACTGCGGCATGTGCTCTTGTGTGTAGAGCTTGAAAACACTGGCGTCATCAGGAATCGGAGGCAAAGAAGCGTTCCACGCGTCCCATGCCGCTTTGAGCGTTTGCATGATGTCGGGGTGGCGCTCACGCAGATTGGCGCGTTCTCGGGCGTCAGCCTGAATGTCAAACAGGTAATCGATGCCTTCGATTTGAAGGTACTTCCAGTGGCCACGTATCAATGCACGTTGATGCCGATGTTTCATCCGCCAGCACAGATCACCAGGGCGACGCCAATCGGGATCTGACCAGGATGGACTCAGATCCACACCGTCCAGTGGGTAAGCTGGATCGTGCGCAACGCCGGCGGCTGCCAGCATGGTGGCTGACCAATCCATGGTGAGGCTTGGCGTGTGGTGCAGCAAACCCTGAGGAATCACATGTGGCCAGCGGACGATCAGGGGTACTCGCAGACCGCCTTCCAGCAAATCCATTTTCTGGCCCATGAAAGGCCAGTTGTTGGAAAAGCGCTCGCCGCCGTTGTCGCTTGTAAAAATCACCAGGGTGTTATCAGCCAGCCCGCATCGATCCAGTGCAGACAAGATTTGGCCAATGCCTTCATCCATGTGGTGGATCATGCGTTGGTAAATGGGTACGGAGCCGCCATCGGTATGCTCACCACGGTTGAAGGTCCGCTTGGACTCTTCGCGATCGTCCCGCGTCAGCCATGGCCAATGTGGCGCCGTGTAATGCACGCTTATGAAAAACGGCGTGTTTTCAGAATGTTGCTGTTCAATGAAATCAACAGCACGGCTGCTGATCAGATCTGTGAAGTAGCCCTCGGCTTGGCAAGGGGCATCGTTTTCCCACAAGTCATGTTTGCCGCGCACATCGGTGTGTGCAAAATAGTCCAGGCCACCGCTGTGACACCCGAAAAATTCGTCATACCCTGACAAGCGAGGGCCAAAGTGGGGCGGTGTACCCAGATGCCACTTGCCAAACAATGCGGTTTTGTACCCCGACCGTTGCAACAATGAGGGGATCGTGGGGTGCTCCGGCGGCAGCCCCATGATGTGTGCCGTTGGACCCAATGGCTCCTCTGCCGCACCACGCATGCGGTATTGCCAACGTCCCGTGATCAGGGCGAAGCGTGTCGGCGAGCACAGTGCGGAGTTGGCATACGCATGTGTCATGCGCATGCCTTCCCGTGTCAATGTGTCCAAGTTGGGTGAAACGTCCGTGGCCTGGTTGTAGACATCCTGAGCACCTGTACAACCCAGATCGGCATAGCCCAGGTCGTCGGCCAAGATGAAGATGATGTTGGGGCGTTGTGCCATATCAGTCTGCACGGATGCTTGCGTTGCGCGCGAGTTGCACCAGACTGTTGGTGTCCTGCGCAATCAAGGCCGCAAAATCTGCAGCCGTACCACCTGCTGGCTCTGCACCCAGTCGTGCAAAGGATTGGCGCACATCGTCAGAGCTCAAGGCTTTGAGCAAAGCGTTGTTGAGCCGATCAATCACGTCGGTGGGGGTGCCCGTTTTGACCATCAGGCCCATCCAATCTCGAAGGGTGACTTCGGGATAACCCATTTCGGCCATCGTCGGAATGTCTTTGAGCGACGGCAGTCGGCGACTTGAAGTTACCGCCAGCGCTTTCACTTTGCCGGACTCGATATGTCCCATCGCAGGTGCGGTGGCCGAGAACATCATTTCCACTTGTCCGCCCATCAAATCTCCGAGCGCTTGTGGAAATGCCAGGTAGGGAACATGTGTCAGCTTGGAGCCGACTTTTTGTGAAAACAACTCTCCGGCCAGATGAGCTGGTGAGGCGATACCTCCAGATGCAAAATTCAACTGGCCAGGTTTGGACTTGATCAAATTGGCCAACTCAACGACGCTGTTGGCAGGCACTTTGGGATTCACAAGCAGCACGTTGTAGGTGAACAAGCTTTGTCCCACAGCCGCAAAGTCACGTTGAATATCCATCGAGACATTGCGGAAAATGTGTGGTGTCAGCACCATGCCTCGGTAGATGCTCATCAAGGTATAGCCGTCGGCAGGTTGACGCAAGATATCCTGCATGCCCACAATGCCGCCCGCACCAACCTTGTTTTCCACGACAACGGCTTGCCCGAGTTCGTTGGCCATTTTGACGGCAACGACACGGGACAAAATGTCAACGGGCGTACCTGCCGAGGATGGAATCACCAGTCGAATGGGTTTGTTCGGGTAGGTCTGCGCGTGGCTCAAAAGCGCAGTGCTCAGGCCGATAAGGGTGAGTAATTTTTTCACCAGATTTTTGCGGGAAAGTTTCATGGTTGTCTCCGGTTGGTTTTTATTCATAAGATGCTTGCTGTGTCCCGTTGAAAGTCAAAGGGATTCGTAAATCCACGCCATGCTTTCAAAGATTTGCGCCGGTGTTTTGGTGCGCAAAAAGTCGTTTCGTAAATCCGCACTGGCGCCGGATGCGTGGTACACGTGACCGTACAGGCGCGCTGTCAGCTGGATGCGCGCCGTGCGCAGATACCGTTGCGCTTGGTATGCCAAAAACGCTGCAGCATGATCGCCACCATGGCGAACGACTTCGTCGGCCAAGCACATGGCATCCTCCATGGCCATGCAAGCGCCTTGAGCGAGGTATTGCAACATGGGGTGTGCCGCATCGCCCAGCAGTGTGACCCGACCTTGGGACCAGTTTTTTGCGGGCTCACGGTCACGCAAAACATACATGCGCCAGTCCTGGATCGACATCACGAAGTCCCGTACTTTGGGATGCACGCTGGCCATGCGTTCGCTCAGTTCTTCCGGGTCACCGTAAGTGTCCCAGCCCTCTTCAAAGCGGTCACTGTGAAAGACCACCGTGACGTTGCTGAATGCACCTTGTCGCATGGGCCAAAGCACCATGTGCATTTTTGGGCCTACCCACAGGTTCATGGCATGGGTGCGCATGTCCTCGGGGAGTTGCTCAATCGGAACAACAGCCCGATAACAAATATGGCCTGCCAGACGTGGTGCGCCGTCCCCGATGATGGATTGACGCACCACTGACCACAAGCCATCGGCTCCGACGAGTGCGCTGCCACTCACAATCCGGCCATCCGACAAGGTGGCGTCAACGCCATGTCTCGTGTCGGTGTAGGACACGCATTTGCTGCTCGTGTGCAACTGCACAAGATCGGATGCACGGCAAGCATCGAGCAAAACTTGGTGCAAGTCTGCACGGTGCATCAGGCCATAGGGGTATCCGAAGCGTTCACGGAAACCTTCTCCTAAAGGCAATTGCACAATTTGTTCGCTCGTCAAGGCGTCCATCAAGGTGAATGATTCCGGCAATGTGGCCAGTGCATGGATGGCCTCGGTTACCCCGAGCTTGTCGAACACCCGAAATGCATTGGGGCCCACCTGGAGACCTGCGCCGACTTCCTGAAATTCGCTGGCTTGCTCGAGTACCTGGCTGGAGATGCCCTGGCGTGCCAGAGCCAGTGCGGTCGTCAATCCGCCAATGCCACCGCCACTGATCAGGATGGGTTGGTCTTGCTGACTTTTTTTGAGGTTCATTGATTTGTCTCCACTCCAGAAAATGAAATTTGTGATTGATGTGATGCAGTGGCTTCACTGTAGGAGTCTTGGTGCTGGTGTGGAAGCTAGAATTTGGCTATAGGTCATGTTGTTATGACATGACCTTTTGAATGTGAAAATTTCCAATTCATGACCATGACCGACATCACCTTTGCTCAGCTGCGCGCACTTCTGGCTGTCCAGCGCCAGGGCAGCATCACGTCTGCTGCAGCAGCACTGGGTGTGACGCAACCTGTTCTGACGCGCGGGCTCAGGCTGCTTGAGCAGCAAGTGGGCGTGGGCTTGCTGCAAAGGAGTGCGCGAGGAGCCAGCTTGACGCCGTACGGTCTGGCTTTGGTTGAACGTGCTCAAAGAATTGAAGAGGAATTGCGGCGAGCCAAAGATGAGCTGCAACAAATGCAAGGCAAGGTGTCTGGAAGAATTTCTGTCTCCTGTTCCCCGATACCCATGATGCTTTTTGTACCCGAGGCGATTGGACACTTCAGGCGTTCTTTTACTGATGTTGAAGTGCGTGTGACCGAGGCGGTGTACCCCGATGTGATGGATGAGTTCCGTCAAGAGCGCATCGATTTTGCGATTGGTCCCATACCCGAGCGAGGACTTGGCCGTGAATACAAAACCTCAAAACTCCTGGATGTGGAGCTGGTCGTTGCTGTTCGCCGTGGCCACCGTCAAGCGAAGGCCAAATCGATCCAGGAATTGCTGGATGAAGATTGGATGGTGATGGGGCCTCCGGGCGGACCCGGGGCGATTGTCGGTTCCGTTTTTCAGAAAAATGGACTGAAACCACCCACCACGCCCTTGTTTCTCGAAACAGTGTGGTCTGCTTTGGAGGTGATCCGACACAGTGACTTGATTGGTTTTATTCCGCGGCCTTTGGCCTTGCGCGAGGGCAAGGACATTGTGGTGGTGCCCGTTGCAGAGACATTGCCAAGCTTGCGAATTCATGCCATCACAACCAGGAAAACTATTCTGACGCCTGCTGGCCGCGCCTTGATTTCGGCCATTCGCGCAAGCGCTGCAGGGCATGACCACAGTCATTAGGCCAAAGTCAACGGGCCTTGCGTGTCTTGAGGTTGTTCGTATCGGTGCGCCATTCGTCTTGGGTGCATTGAAGGGGCCACCAACAGTCCACGGTGTTTGGCATGACTTTCGCAAAGCGAAAGTCATGCATGCCTGTGATTGGCTGTGTGAGAGTCAATCGGCTTTGAAGCCGGATTTTCTGACGATGGGTGCCCAACGCTTGGCGTCGTCTTGCATGGCTTTTTGCAAATCAGCAGCACTGCCACCGGCAGCTTCCAGGCCAAAGCTGGCAAATTTCTCGCGCACCTCGGCGGTTGCGATGGCCTTGTTCAGCGCTTTGTTGATGTCATCGATGGCCGATGGCGATGTTTTTGCCGGCGCGTACATGGCAAACCAGCCCTGACCCACGGCCTCGGGAAAGCCTTGTTCCTTGAAGGTCGGCACATCGGGCATGACTTTGCTTCTTTGGTTGCCAGATGTCGCCAGTACAGTGACCTTGCCTGCCTTGGCGTTTTGCTGCCATTCCATCACCACGTCAATACCCGCTGGGGCGTGCCCACCCAGCACAGCCGATTGCAGGGCTGCGCCGCCGTTGAAAGGGACATGCACCATGTCAACATTCAGTGCGGACCCGATCATGACGCCAAAGAAGTGCGGCAAGCTGCCTGCAGCGGGAGAGCCAAAGTTGGCTTGCTGCGGATGCGCTTTGAGCCAAGCGGCGTAATCCTTGAGGTTTTTGACGGGCGAGTTGGAGGGAACAGCCAGTGCAAACGAGAAGTCACACACCTTGCCGACCGACGCAAAGTCGGTTTCAGGGTTGTAGCTGAGTTTGTTGAAGACCATAGGCGCCAGCACGGGCACCACGATGGGTGTGACCATGACGGTGTTGCCGTCCGGGGCGGCTGATTTGAGCAGTTCGGCGGCCAGTCTGCCACCAGCGCCGGGACGGTTGTCCACGATCACGGGGCGCTTGAGTTCGTCTTTCATTTTCTCGGCCACGATGCGGGTCACCACATCGATCGAAACGCCTGCAGGAAAGCCGACAATCACGCGCAGTGTCTTGTCGCTTTGAGCGGATGCGGGTGCTGCGATCAGGATGGAGGCGGCCAGGGCCAGGGATGTGAAGAGAGTTTTGCGTTGCATGGTGTTGTCTCCGTTGTGGTGTGATTCAAGCGCAGTGGTGGGTGAATTTGGTGTCCATGAAAGCTTCCATGCCTTCTATGCCGGATTCGCTGCCGTAGCCGCTGTCCTTGAGGCCGCCAAATGGGGCTTCCGGTACTGAGACGCCCATGCCGTTGATGGCCAGGCTACCGACCTCCAGTTGATCCGACACTTTCAGGATGGTGCTGGCCGAGTCGGTGAACAAGTAACCTGCTAGACCATAGTCGGATTGGTTGGCCAGGTACAAGGCCTGATCGATGCTGTCGAATGGCGTCAGTGTGGCCATAGGGCCAAAGGGCTCCTCCCTGATCACGGGAGAGTCCGGCGTGACATTGGTCAACAAGCTCACAGGCGCGAAGAATCCGGTGGTCGGGACGGATCCCTGGTGCAGTTTGGCACCCGCTTGCACAGAACGATCAATCAGATCGCGCACGGCGGCCAGGCGCCTGGCGCTGGCCAGTGGTCCCATTTGCGTGGTGGGAATCATGCCGTTGCCCAGAACCAGCTTGTGACTTGCCGCCGTGAAGGCGTCCATGAAATCACCCTCGATGCTGCGGTCTACATAAAAACGGGTAGGTGCCAGACAGGCCTGGCCTGCGTTGCGGAATTTATGCGCCACCATCTGGGCCACGGTCTTGTCGATGTCTGCATCGGCGCAGACGATCACCGGTGCATGACCGCCGAGTTCCAGGGTGATGCGTTTGAGGTGCTTGGCCGCCAATTGCGCCAGATGTCGGCCCACGGGCACAGAACCTGTGAAGGTGACTTTGCGGATGATGGGCGAAGCGATCAGCTGTTCGGAGACCTCGGCAGGCACGCCATACAGAAGTTGCAACGTGCCCGCAGGCACTTCTGAGCCAAAGCAGTCGACCATGGCGGCGACGCTGGCCGGTGTTTCTTCCGCACCTTTAAGGATGATGGAGCAACCTGCGGCCAGGGCGCCACCGATCTTGCGTGCGGACAGCACGAGTGGGAAATTCCAGGGCGCAAAGGCCGCCACCGGCCCGACCGGTTGTTTGAGCACTTGCATCCGGCTGTTGGGCAGGCGGGCTGGAACAATGCGCCCGTAGGTCCGTCTTGCTTCTTCGGCATACCACTTGATCAGGTCTGCCGCCATGGCGCATTCGGCGCGTGCTTCGGCAAGCGGCTTGCCTTGTTCCAGTGTGAGCAAGGTGGCAATGTGCTCCTGTTGTTCGCGCATTCTGCTCACACCTTTTTCCAGGCGTGCACAACGCTCGAAGGCGGGGACTTGACGCCAGACCTCAAAGCCCTGCTGAGCGGCTTGCAGAGCCTCGGCGATGTCGTCGTGGTTGGCCAGATGAAGCTGATCCAGTGTTTCGGTGGTGGCCGGATTGACAATGGTCACCGTCATGGCGTGACGGCCTTTGCGCCACTGCCCGTTGATCAGCAGGTCGGGTGCACGGTATGTGGAGGGGGTGCTCATATGTTTCTGCCGCCATCGACGTCCAGGCAAACGCCAGTGAGGTACGAGGCTTCATCGCTGGCCAAAAAAGTGACCGCTGAGGCCACATCGGCCGGACGGGTGAATCGCCCAAGCGGGATGCGCATCAGAAAACGCTCGCGATTTTCAGGGGTGTCTTCCATGCCCATGAAGTCACCGAGCATGGCGGTTTCACCAATCATGGGGTTGACCGCATTGATGCGCACACCGGACCTGGCAAATTCAAGCGCCAGACCCTTGGTGAGGTTGATCATGGCTGCTTTGCTGCCGCTGTACCAGGACAGACCCGGACCCGGGCGCACGCCTGTGGTGGAGGCGACGTTGACGATGCAGCCACTGCCTTGCTGCACAAAGCCTGGCAACACGGTCTGTGCCGCCCAAAACAGACTTTTGACGTTGACTTTGTAAACGCGGTCGAACTCTTCTTCGGTGACTTGCAAGGCGGGTTTGTTGCGGTGGGTGGTGCCTGCGTTGTTGACCAGGATGTCCAGCCCGCCCAAATCCTGGCGGGTTCGGGTCACCATGTTTTCAAACGCGCTGCGGTCCGATACATCGGCGGCGACGCTGCTGGCCTGACCTCCGGCTGCACGGATTTTTTCAGCGATGCTGTGCGCACCGTCGGCATTCAGATCGGCGACCATCACGCGTGCACCGGCCAAGGCCATGCGTTGTGCGATCGCGGCGCCAAATCCGGACGCACCGCCCGTGACGATGGCAATTTTTTGATTCAGGTTCATGGGGTTCTCACAGTTCGATGACCAGTTGGGGGCCGCTGCAGCGCGAGATGCAGGGAATAAAGCGTTGACCTGCCGTGCGTTCCTCTTCACTCAGGACGCTGTCCTTGTGGTCGGGTTGACCTTTCAGCACGCGGACTTCACAGGTGCCGCACAAGCCTTCACGGCAGGCATAAGGGTGATCAATGCCGATGCGCTCCAGTGCTTCAAGCGGAGTTTCGTTGGCCTGCACGTCGACCGTTTGGCCACTTCGCGCCAGCACCAGCTGAAAAGTCGTGTGGGTCGATGCGTCTTGTGTTGGTGCCTTGAAGCGCTCCATGCGCACCGAGCCAGCGGGCCAGTTTGTCGTGGCTTGTTCGATGGCGTCGAGCATGCCAGCCGGGCCGCAGGCGTAGACCGCGTCCCAGCTCGACGCACCGAGCAACGCAGGCAGGTTCAATGCGGTGCCTTGCTCCATGTCGAAATGGAACCGGGTCCGCTGTGAGTCCAGGGCGCAAAGCTCTTCCTGAAATGCCATGCGACTGGCGGAGCGGGCACATGCCATCAATTGCCAATCCATGCCGTTCTGTTGTGCGGCCTTCACCATGGCGTAGATGGGCGTGATGCCAATGCCTGCGCCGATGAACAGAACCTTGCCGGGGGCATGCGTGTCCAGTGCAAACAGGTTGCGAGGCGCGCTGATGCTCAGTTTGGCGCCCGTGCGCAGTTGGTCGTGCAGCCATGTGGAGCCACCACGGCTGTTGGCGTCCCGCGCCACGGCGATTTGGTAGATCGCTTGCGTGGCGTCACCCAACGCATTGGTCAATGAATACTGACGAATCAGACCATTGGGTAAATGCAGGTCGATGTGCGCGCCCGGCGCAGCACCGGGCAAGGGCCGCTGATCTGCTGCTTGCAGTTCGATCAGAACGATGTCCCTGGCGATGGCCTGCAGACGGGTGATGATCGTCTGGATCATGCGCCCCCCTGTGCGGACTCGGCCTTGATGAGTCGGTCAATCAGCCAACGGGCCTGGTTCATGCCGCTGTCTGCGGCAATCGGGAGCATTGGCCGATCGGGCACCTGATCGATGATCTTTTGCTGCGCTTCAATCATGGTTCGGTCTTCTTCGAAGGCCTCCACCACCGCGTCAAAGATGGATTGCGTCATGGCGTCGTTGTCCAGCGCGAAGTTCCGGGCTTGGCAGAACCAGTAATGGCTGGTGTTCTCGGTCTCGGGCGTCTGGATGGAGGTGTGGCGAAACTGCAGGGCCTGCGGCACGCGTGTGCCTTCGGGTGCGCCTGTGCCTGTTGGTGCGGAGCCTGCATCCATGCGCAGCAGGGCCGGAGGGGACCATTGGTAAATTTGCCAGCGATCAACTTGGCCCTCGAAGCTGGCCACCTTCTTGTGCAAATTGGGCATCTCGTCATTGATATACCAGCGGCTGATGGTGAGCGTGCCGTTGCCATCGGTGTTGCGTTCAATCTCAGGCTTCAGGCCTGCGGCACTGTCGGTGCCCAGTGTGGTGGGATGCACCCAGGCCAGGTGGGTGAAGTCCAGCAAGTTGTCAACGATCAGTTTGTAGTTGGCCTTGTAGTGGATGTAGCCGGGCTTCATGCGCCACTGGGGGGAGTCATGCCAGTGGTAGTCCACGATTTCATCAGGATTGGCTTTTTCGGGGTCGCCCATCCATATCCAGACCAAGCGGTCGCGCTCCACCACCGGATAGCTTTTGATGCAGGTCTTGGGCGGTATCTTGTCCTGACCGGGGATTTCGACGCAGACCCCCTTTGGGTCAAATTTCAGGCCGTGGTACATGCAACGCACGCAGTCTCCTTCTTTGCGACCCAGGTGCAAAGGCGCTGATCGGTGGCAGCAACGGTTTTCCAGGGCCACAGCACGGCCTTGGGTGTCCCTGTAGAGCAGCACGGGCTCGTTGAGCAAGGTCCTGGCCAGCATGGTGTCTTCGGGCACTTCGTTGTCCCAGGCGGCAACGTACCAACAATTTCTGATGAACATGTTTGTCTCCTCGATGGATTAACCCGTTTGGGTATTTCTTGACTTGAGGCAATCTTAGAAAGTCCACCTCATAATGGAAAATCGTAAATACATGTGATTGATCAAAAATTTCTATATAGGTGGTAACCATGAGGCTTCCAACCATGCAAGCGCTTGTGCTCATTGAAGAGCTGGGCAGTATCCGTGCGGCAGCGCAAAGCATGAACTTGACGCAGCCTGCCCTGACGGCCGCCATTCAGCAGCTGGAGGCGGAGCTCAAAGCCCCTTTGCTGGTGCGCAGCAAAAAGGGCGCGACATTCACCCATTTCGGTCAAGCGTTCTTGCGCCATGCCAAATTGATGGTGGCGCAAAGTCGCAGGGCACAAGACGAGATGGCACAGTTGCGCGGTCATTGGGAGGGCACCATCAAGATGGCGGTGTCCCCTGCCATCGGCCTGGGTCTGTTGCCTCAGGCCTTGCGGCAATTCACGCTGCAACATCCTGAGGTCAAGGTGCACTGCCGTGATGGCCTTTACCCCAGCATTGCACCTGTGATTCGGGATGGGACACTGGATTTCGCCTTGACGCCGGTGCACCGGGTGGATCTGGAGAGTGATTTGGTGGCAGAGCCTCTGTACTCCAGCCAAGTGGTCATCGTCTCAGGGGTTTCTCACCCGCTTTCCCGTGCAGTGCGTCTGGCGCAGCTCCAGGATTGTGTCTGGGTGCTGTCCAGTCCTTCCCGCGGGCCTGGTGCTGTCATTGAGGAGGCTTTTCAGACCCATGGATTAGGCATGCCCAAGGTCGCGATGTTGTGCGAATCTTTTTTAGCTTTGCCAGCAGTGGTCGCCGCCTCCGATCAGTGGATGACCACCATGCCCAGAATTCTTTTTGAGAACAGCCCTTTCAAGGATCGACTTTGCATGGTGCCCATTGAGGATGCCTTGCCGAGTCCTCTGATCTGTACCGTCAGGCGGCATGATTTGCCACTCACTCCCGCAGCCATGCAGTTGGTGGGGTGGATACAGCACTTTGCGCTCAAACGTTTGTAGACAAAAATGAGGCGTCAAGAAGTTCATCACGGCATCCACCGCACCCCCATCCCCACCACCACACACACCGCCAGAACGCGCATCACCGACCACTGCCGCCCGATCAACAGCCATGCCGCCAGTGCGGTCAGCGCAAGAGCAGGCCAATCAGGCTTTAGCCATTGACCTGCAGGCCAGACGGTGTGCCAGGCGAACACCCCGGCCAGTTGCAGCATCACGCCGATGACGGCGGCGCTGATGGCCTGCAGGGGGCCGGCCAGCGTGGGCACATGCCGGCTCGATTCCACCAGCGGCCCGCCCGCGAGGATGAACACGAACGAGGGCAGAAAAGTGAACCAGGTCACCACGCAGGCCGCTGCCATGCCGCCCAGCAGCGGGTTGCCCAGCAGGGCCTGGCCGTGTCAGCCCACAAAGACGACAAAGGCCACGACCATGATCAGCGGGCCGGGGGTGGTTTCACCCAGGGCCAGGCCGTCCATCATTTCTGTGGCGCTCAGCCAGCCGTATTGGCTGACGGCAGCTTGCATCACATAGGGCAGCACGGCATAGGCGCCGCCGAAGGTGAGCAGCGCCGCTTCGGTGAAAAAGCTGCCCATGCGCACCAAGGTGTGGCCTGCGCCCAGCAGCAAGGCCAGACCGCCCAGCGTCAGCGCCCACAAGGCCAGGCCAATGGCTGCCGTGCGCAGTAGTCGGCTCGGGCTGTAAAGGGCGTGGACAGGTGTGTGGGTGTGGTCGTCGATCCAGGCGGGGTTGTCGGGTGTGGCGCTGCTTGCGGCGTGTCCTTGCGGGGCCACGGTTTGGCGGCGGGCCATGAGCCAGCCCGTCAGTGCAGCAGCAGCCACCAGCCACGGAAAGCCCACCCCAGCCAGTGTGGCCAGCAAAGAGACGCCAGCCATGATCCACAGCCAGGGTGTTTTGAGCGTGCGCTTGGCCATGCGGTGCACGGCTTGCAGCACCAGCGCCGTCACGGCGGGCTTGAGCCCCCACAGCAGCGCCTGCCCCCAAGGGTGTTGGCCCCACACCATGTAGGCCCATGACAGCCCGATCAGCAGCACCAGCGAAGGCAACACGAACAGGGCCCCTGCCGCGATGCCGCCGCGCGTGCGGTGCATCAACCAGCCGATGTAGGTGGCCAGTTGCTGTGCCTCGGGGCCGGGCAGCAGCATGCAGTAGTGCAGGGCATGCAGGTAGCGCGATTCAGAAATCCAGCGGCGCCGAACCACCAGCTCTTCGTGCATCAGTGCAATCTGGCCTGCGGGGCCACCAAAGCTGACGCAGCCCAGCCAGAACCAGAATTTCAGGGCCTGTGCAAAGCTGACCGGTGCCGCGTGGGAAGGCTTGTTCATGGGGCGTTCCAGTGTTCACGAAAGGCTTGGGCAAAAGCCGGTGTGCCGCTCAGGCTGAGGCTCAGCTCCAGCCGTGCGTCGGGCCCCAGCGTGGGGGCCGTGACGGGGTGGATGGTCAGTGTTTGATCGGCGGCATGCCAGTGCGCCTGGGCGGGCAGGCGGTGCTGGCCATGTGGACTGTTTGCGCTTTGCCATTGCACTTGCAGGTCAAAGTCCCAGTCGGCCCCTTCGTCCAGCGGGCCGGGGCCGGACAGGCCCTGGCGGCTGGCCCAGGCCAGCACTTGCGTGACTTCTTGCAGCAAGGCCGCTGTGTGTGCCGCAGCGGGTTGGGCCAGTGCGTCCCAGCAGACGGTGCCTTCGGTGTCTTCGCTGCAGTCGAATTCCAGATATTGCAAATCCATTGTGTTTTTCTCTTAGGTCTGGTGATTGTCGTTGCGTGCCAGAATCTGTCGCTTGGGATACATAAAATTCGAATTTCGCTTAAATCTTGAGCAAAAAAGAAGTTTTCAAGGGTTTTCTGTATACATCGAAGGCCATCTCGGTGGTTTAATCCGTCGGTCTTGCACACACCTGTTCATGAATACATCACCCGTTCGCGTTGCCGATGCCGACTTGGTCGAAGCTGGCGGCTCACAAGCCGTCAAGGCCCAGCAGCGCCTGCGCGAGTGGATTTTGGCGGGTGATTTGCCTTCGGGCGCACGCATTGCCGAGCTGGCCCTGGTGGAGCGCCTGGGCATGTCACGCACCCCCATTCGCGCTGCGCTGATGCATTTGCGTCAGGAAGGCTTGCTGGAGCCTTTGCCCGGTGGCGGTTATGCGGTGCGCACGTTTTCCGAGCGCGAAGTGGCCGATGCCATCGAGTTGCGCGGTACGTTGGAAGGCCTGGCCGCGCGCTTGGCCGCCGAACGTGGTGTGCGGGCCGCAGCGCTGCAGCAAGCGCGGGCTTGTCTGGACCAGATCGACGCGGTGTTGCAGGCCTCTGCGCTGGACGATGAAACGTTTTCAGCCTATGTCGAATTGAACGGCCAGTTCCACAAACAGTTGTCCGAGATGGCCGACAGCGCCGTGCTGGCCCGTGAGATTGAACGCGCATCGAGCTTGCCTTTTGCGTCGGCCTCGGGTTTTGTGGGTGTGCATGTCAACGATGCCCACGCCCGCGACAACCTGGTGGTGGCGCAGCACCAGCACCGGCAGGTGCTGGACGCGATCGAGCGGCGCGAAGCGGGCCGAGCTGAAGCCATCATGCGCGAGCACTCGCGCATTGCCCGCCAGAATATGCAGGTCGCCTTGCGCGACCCTGCGGCATCGGGCACGCCAGGTGTGCAGTTGATCCGACCATCCTGAATTGAAGATTTTTAACGAGGAGATAGAGCATGCAAAAACGTCAATTTCTGACCGCCGTGGCTTGCGCCACTTTGGCCCTGAGCGCTTCGAGTGCCATGGCGCAAGACAAGTTCAAGATCGGCCTGATCTTGCCCATGACCGGTCCTTTCGCTTCGACCGGCAAGCAGATTGAAGCCGCAGCGCGCCTGTACATGGCGCAAAACGGCGACATGGTGGCGGGCAAGAAGGTGGAGCTGATCGTCAAGGACGACACCAGCGCCCCCGACGTGACCAAGCGAATTGCGCAAGAAATGGTGGTCAATGACAAGGTCAGCGTGCTGGCTGGTTTCGGCCTGACGCCCCTGGCGCTGGCCACCGCGCCCATCGCTACGCAGTCCAAGACCCCTTTGGTGGTCATGGCTGCGGCCACGTCCAGCATCACGCAAGCCTCGCCTTTCATTGTGCGTACCAGCTTCACGCTGCCACAAGCGGCCGTGGCGATTGCCGACTGGGCACCCAACAACGGCATCAAGAAAGTCGTGACCTTGGTGTCGGACTACGGCCCTGGCATCGACGCCGAAAAATATTTCAAGGACCGTCTGACCTTCAACGGCGGCCAGGTGCTGGACACCTTGCGCGTGCCCATGCGCAACCCCGATTTCGCGCCTTTCCTGCAAAAAGTGCGTGACCTGAAACCCGACGCGGTGTATGTGTTTGTGCCCTCTGGCGCGGGCGCGGCGCTGATGAAACAGTTTGCCGAGCGTGGCATGGACAAGGCCGGAATCAAGCTGATCGGCACCGGTGACATCACCGACGACGACATCCTGAACAGCATGGGCGATGTGGCCAATGGCGTGGTCACGGCGCACCACTACTCGGCTTCGCACAACTCGCCACTGAACAAGAAGTTTGTGGCCGCCTTCGAAAAAGCCAACAACGGCTTGCGCCCCAACTTCATGGCCGTGGGCGGCTATGACGGCATGCGCGTGATCTACGAAGCGGCCAAAGCCAGCAAGGGTGCAGGCGGCGAGGCTTTGCTCAATGCCATGAAGGGCCAGGTGTTTGAAA
>JACCDZ010008795.1_pt1 | contig 20941 bp, 19 predicted proteins | sample 7449551 | NCBI WGS metagenome assembly JACCDZ01 (sample SAMN15323452, study PRJNA562643) | freshwater metagenome | isolation source: river surface water | place: USA:Blue River Watershed | collected 2017-08-18
ACGCTCGGCGCCTACGCGCTCATCTTTGTGCGGACCTCTATAAACAATATCAAATAATGCCGGCAGATTCGCGGGCTTTATCGGCGTATCTTTTGACGTGCCAACTGTGGGTTGCCACGTGCGCAACAGATGCCGCCTGGCCGCACGCACGTGCGGCAAACTTTGCAGCCTCATTCACGGTTTCGCGGGCTGCAGCGTGGGCTGCAAATGCCGCGTCTCGCACCGGGCCAACTGCCAATTCGCCGCGCATCCATAGGCGCAAGGCGGCTAGTGCCTCACGTGGTCTTGGGTCGTGCGGCTCGGCGCGTTCAAAAATCTTCAGCACCTGTTCCGCCTCTGCCAGCGACTCCTCAGCTGCAATCAGGTGATCGGTGTCTGGAAAGGCCATGGTGGCAGTCTAAAACACCGGCTTTGGGGAATACCGCCGCGAAGCTGGGGGTTGCTTGTTCCTAGTGAGCGTTGCAAGGGGCAGCTCAAACAGATCACAAAAGTCGAGGTAGACCATGTCTTCAGAAGCCAAGTGCCCATACACCGGTGCATCAAACCAGCCAGTTGGAACTTCAAATAATGACTGGTGGCCGTCATCGTTCAAGACTGATGCGCTGCTGCACAACTCGCCAAAGAGCGACCCAATGGGTGACGGCTTTGACTACGCCAAGGAATTTGCCTCGGTAGATCTGCAAGCCCTGAAGGCTGACATCGTTGAGGTTATGACCACCTCGCAAGACTGGTGGCCTGCTGACTATGGGCACTACGGCCCATTCTTTATTCGCATGGCTTGGCACTCAGCCGGCACTTACCGCGTGACCGATGGTCGTGGCGGTGCGGGTCAGGGTCTGCAGCGATTTGCACCGCTAAACAGCTGGCCAGACAACGTAAACCTAGACAAGGCCCGCCGCCTGTTGTGGCCGGTAAAGCAGAAGTACGGCAAGAAGGTTTCGTGGGCTGACCTAATGATTTTGGCCGGTAACTGCGCTCTAGAGGACATGGGACTCAAGTCATTTGGTTTTGCTGGTGGCCGTGCCGATGTTTGGGAGCCAGACAACACCTATTGGGGTTCAGAGACTGAGTGGTTGGCAAATAAGCGCTACTCAGGCGAGCGCGACCTTGAGAACCCACTGGCTGCGGTTCAGATGGGTTTGATTTACGTGAACCCAGAGGGCCCAGACGGCAACCCAGACATTCTTGCCTCAGCCAAAGACATTCGCGAGACATTCAAACGTATGGCCATGAACGACGAAGAGACCGTTGCTCTTATTGCTGGCGGTCACACATTTGGTAAGGCTCACGGTGCTGCTAGCCCAGAGGGTACCGTTGGCCCAGAGCCTGAGGCTGCCCCACTAGAAGCCATGGGCTTGGGTTGGCAGAGCACCCACGGCACGGGCAGCGGTGCCGACACCATCAGCAGCGGCCTTGAGGGTGCTTGGACCCCAACCCCGATCAAGTGGGACAACAGCTATTTTGAAACACTTTTCGGATACGAATGGGAGCAGTCAAAGAGCCCGGCTGGCGCTGTCCAGTGGGTGCCAAAAGACGGTGCTGCGGCAGATGCAGTCGTTGATGCGCACGACCCTTCAAAGCGTCACGCGCCAATCATGTTCACCACAGACCTAGCCCTGCGCTACGACCCTGAATACGAAAAGATTTCTCGACGATTCTTGGCCGATGTCAACGTATTTGCCGACGCATTTGCACGCGCATGGTTCAAACTGACCCACCGCGACATGGGTCCACGTGCTCGTTACATTGGTGCCGAGGTTCCTGAAGAGGTCTTGATCTGGCAGGACCCAGTGCCTGCCCCAACCGGCAAGCAGCTGAGCTCAGAAGACTTGAAGTCGCTCAAGGCACTGATTTTGGCATCGGGTCTCTCAGTGGCTCAGCTGGTTTCAACCGCTTGGGCTTCAGCATCTAGCTACCGCGATTCTGACAAGCGCGGTGGTGCTAACGGTGCCCGCATCCGCCTAGAGCCGCAGCGCAACTGGGAGGCAAACTCACCTGCCGAGCTTGGCGCGGTTCTTACCAAGCTAGAAGGCATCCAGGCGGCCTTCAACGATTCACACTCTGGCGTTGAATTGTCACTTGCTGACCTCATCGTGTTTGCCGGTGGCGTTGCCGTTGAAAAGGCAGCCGCCAATGCAGGTGTTGAGGTAGAGGTGCCATTCGTTGGTGGCCGAACCGATGCCACTCAAGAAATGACTGATGTTGAGTCATTCGAATACCTTCGCCCATACGCAGATGCATTCCGCAACTACGCCAGCAAGGGCCACGGTCCGATCGCTGACCGTCTGCTGGTAGACAAGGCAAACCTATTGGCGCTAACCCCGCCTGAGATGACCGTTTTGATCGGTGGTTTGCGTGTTCTTGGTGCCAACACCGGCGGTTCAAAGGTGGGTGTGTTCACCGATAAGAGCGAGACCCTGTCTAACGACTTCTTTGTGAATTTGCTTGATCTAGACAACTCATGGCACGCGCAGTCGCCAGCCGGTGAGCTTTTTGATGCTCGCGATCGCAAGACTGGTGCTGTTAAGTTCACCGGAAGCCGTGTGGACCTTGTGTTTGGTTCAAACTCAGTGCTTCGTGCGCTCGCCGAGGTTTACGCCGCTGATGACGCCAAAGAGAAGCTGGTGCACGATTTTGTTGCCGCATGGCACAAAGTCATGATGCTTGACCGCTTTGACCTGAGCGCTAAGTAGCCCGGCAAGAATGGCAGAACTTCTTTACCGCCTTGGCAAATTCTCGGCCAAGCGGGCGTGGTTGGTTATTGTCTCGTGGCTCTTGCTCTTGGCATCGGTTGGCACCCTTGCGGTTGTTGCTAGCGCCAAGCTGTCAACAAGTTTGTCGATTGCCGGCATTGAGTCTCAGTTGGTCATCGACCGGCTAAAAGAGTCATTCCCAGATGCCAGCCGTGGCTCTGGTCAAGTGGTCTTTCACGCCACCAACGGTGCGGCTTTTACAGAAGCTGAGAAGGCGGCCATTTCAAAGGTTTTGGCAGAGGTCGAAAACCTGCCAAGCGTTGCCGACACCCTGAACCCATTTGAGACACAGGCTTCTATTGATGCCAGTCGTAAAGAGATTCAAGACGGCTTTACTCAAATAGATGCTGCTAAAGCAGAGTTGGCGAAATCTCAGAAAGCTATCGACGACGGTGTGGCGGCTCTCAACGCGAGCGAATCACAGTATGGATCGAGCCTTCCAGGCCTAGAGGCCATGCGCGCTGAATTGGCGGCCGGGCAAAAACTCATTGATGAGGGTTTGGCTGAGGTTGAGGCCAACCTGCCTAAATTGCAAATGAGTGAGCAGCTTCTTGAGGCCGCCAAGAACTTTGGTACCGTTTCTGACGACGGTCAGACTGCTCTCGCGGCAATCTATTTTGACGGCCCGCTTTCACAGATCGAAAAGCCAGAAATCTCGGCGGCTACAGATCTCATTGCCAGTGCCGATCTCGGCTCGGTAGAGGTTGAGGTTTCTCAAGAGCTAAGCCAGTCTCTCAGCGGCTTGCTAGGAATCGGTGAGATTGTTGGCCTAATCATGGCGGCCATTGTGCTGTTCGTCATGCTGGGCACATTCATTGGCGCTGGTTTGCCAGTGCTGTCAGCCATTTTGGGTGTCGGCATCTCAGCGGCTTTTACTCTGGCTCTTGCTTCTCAAATTGAGATGACCTCGACTACGCCGATCCTGGGTGTAATGCTCGGCTTGGCTGTGGGTATTGACTACTCGCTCTTTGTTCTTAACCGCCACCGTCGCCAGCTGAAGAGTGGAATGGAACTTCGCGAGTCGATTGCCTTGGCAAATGGCACCTCTGGCAACGCGGTTCTTTTTGCGGGGCTCACCGTAGTAATTGCTTTGGTTGCGCTAAACCTTACCGGCATTGGTTTCTTGGGCATGATGGGCTCGATGGGTGCAGTCGCCATTCTGATTTCGGTTGCTGCAGCACTTACTTTCACCCCAGCTATTTTGGCTTTGGTTGGCATGCGAATTCTCAGCAAGAAGGAGCGAAAATCTCTGGCCGCAGTCGCGCCGGTGCACTCGGCCGATGCCCTGCACAGTGCGGTTGAGTCAAAAGCATCAACTAGGCCGGTTTGGGCATCCAAGCACCCCTGGTTTGCCTTGCTGTTTGCTGGAGTAATTTTGGCAACGGTTGCCCTGCCGTCTTCAAGCATGCGCTTGGGCCTACCCGACGGTGGCTCTGAGCCTCAGGACAGCACTGCGTACCGCGCATACTCGCTAACCACTGATGCATTTGGTGAGGGTGCAAATGGCCAGATTATTTCTGTGGCACAGTTGAGCGCCCGCGCTAACGAAGATGAGCAGCTTGAACTTCAGTCTGAAATGGTTGAAAAATTCATGGCTCTCGAAAACATCTCGGCAGTTGTGCCAGGTGGCGTTTCTGATGATGGCAAAACATTGATCTTTTCTGTGGTGCCTGCCGAGGGTCCTTCAACGGTAGAGACCGAAAACCTGGTTCGGGACATTCGTGCACTTGAGGCAGAGTTTGCCTCAACCTTTGATGCCGACCTAGGCGTTACCGGAATTACCGCAACCAACATTGACATTTCACAGAAGCTAAACGACGCATTGCCTATTTATTTGGGCACCGTCTTGCTGCTATCGGTGTTGTTGATGACGTTGGTGTTCAGGTCTATCGCGGTGCCGCTGATTGCCAGCGGCGGCTTCTTGCTAACCGTGTTTGCAACGTTGGGCGCCGTGGTTGCGGTGCACCAGTGGGGTTGGCTGGGTGAGATCTTCGATATTCATAACCCGGGCCCAATTCTTAGCTTCTTGCCGACCATGCTGATTGGTATCTTGTTTGGTCTAGCCATGGATTACCAGCTCTTCCTGGTTTCTGGAATGCGTGAGGCTTACGTGCATGGCAAGAGTGCCCGTGAGGCAATTGATCAGGGTATTCACCTTGGTCGCGCGGTAGTGGTGGCAGCTGCAATCATCATGATCACCGTGTTCGGCGGGTTTGCGTTCTCGCACGTGACTTCCGTTCGCCCAATCGGCTTTGGTCTAGCGGTTGGTGTTCTGATTGACGCGTTCTTGGTTCGCCTGATTTTAGTTCCGGCCGTCATGTCGCTTCTTGGTGACAAAGCCTGGTGGATTCCGCGTTGGCTTGACCGCATCATGCCAGACGTAGACGTTGAGGGCGCCAAGCTCGAGAGAAGCCATATTCACTAGTCAAACTAGACTGGAAAAATGTTCGCTTCTATGGCTAAGACCCCGGGATCTCTGTTCAAACTGTTCGCAACCGCTGAGGTGTTTACCTGGGCGCTATTGCTAAGTGGTTTGGCGGCAAAGCAGTTTGCCGGCGCACCTGCATGGGTAGTCACAGTGGTGGGTAGCATTCACGGAGCGGTTTTTCTGGGCTATGGAGTAGTTGCAGCGTTGGTGGGTGTAAACCAGCGTTGGAGCCTTGGGAGAATTGCGCTGGCCGTGCTCCTTGCTGTTGTGCCTTTTGCCACTCTGCCTTTTGACCGGGCTCTAGATCGCAAACAGGCTTTGGTTGGCCAGTGGCGCCGCGAGCACTCTGGCCATGCCAGAGACGACCACTGGTTTGACCGCCTATACCGCTGGTTCATTTTGCGCCCGCTGCTGCTGGTGACGACTCTGATTATTGTGATCGTGTTTATTTTTACCGTTTTGCTAATGGTTGGCCCGCCGGGTGGTTCGCCAACCGGTGAATAATGACTGAATTACAAATTACCTATCCGGCTGATTTGCCGGTTAGTCAACGCCGAGAAGAGATTCTTGAGGCAATAAAGAGCCACCAAGTAGTGGTGATTGCCGGCGCGACTGGCTCAGGTAAGACTACCCAGATTCCTAAAATGTGCCTCGAGCTTGGCCGCACCAGCATTGCGCACACCCAGCCCCGCCGAATTGCCGCCAGGGCGGTTGCAGAGCGTATTGCCGAAGAGCTCAAGGTTGAAATGGGTGGCACCGTCGGTTACCAGGTTCGCTTCACCGACAAAGTAAGTGCCGCAACCAAGGTCAAGGTGATGACCGACGGCATTCTGCTTAACTCGATGCAGCGCCATCGAAAACTGGAGCAATACGACACCATCATCATTGATGAAGCACACGAACGCAGTCTCAACATTGACTTTTTGCTCGGCTACATAAAGCAGCTGTTGCCGCGCCGCCCAGACCTAAAAGTCATCATTACTTCGGCAACAATTGACCCAGAATCATTCAGCCGCCACTTTAACAACGCTCCGATCATCGAGGTTTCTGGCCGCACGTATCCCATCGAAGTGCGCTACCTGCCTACCGCACGTGAGGCGCATGACGACACCGACCCAGATGAAGAAACCACAGCGTCTGATTACATCGATGGCATTGTTCGCGCCCTGAAAGAGCTGCAGTCAGAGCCAGAGGGTGACACTCTGGTCTTTCTCTCGGGTGAGTCGGAGATTCGTGATGCGCAAGACGCCATTGAAGGCAGTATCGCCAGTGGCACCCTGATTAAAGGCACCGAGGTTTTGCCGCTTTATGGCCGCCTGAGCGCTGCCGAACAGCACCGCGTTTTTGAGAAAAGCAAAATGGTTGGCCTTCGTCGGCGGGTTATTTTGGCTACCAACGTGGCTGAAACCAGCTTGACCATTCCCAACATCAAGTACGTAATCGATGCCGGCACAGCAAGAATCTCGCGCTACAGCCCAAAGGCCAAGGTTCAGCGTTTGCCTATCGAAGCAATCTCACAGGCCAGCGCAAACCAGCGGGCCGGCCGTGCTGGGCGCACCAGCCCTGGTGTGGTGATTCGGCTTTACAGTCAAGAAGATTTTGAGTCGCGCCCTGAATTTACTGATCCAGAAATTTTGCGCACCAACCTGGCCTCGGTCATTTTGCAGGCTGCCAACCTAGGGCTCGGTGACATCACACAATTCCCATTCTTGCAACCACCAGATGCTCGAGGTGTAAAAGATGGTTTGGGTTTGTTGGCTGAGCTGGGTGCCGTGCAAGACGCAAAAGGAAAGTCGGTAAAGCTCACCCCTGTTGGTCGAAATCTTGCCAGGTTGCCAATGGAGCCAAGGTTCGCTCGCATGTTGCTGGAGTCAAAGAATTTTGGTCTGGTGCGCGAGGTTTTGATTATTGTTGCCGGCCTAACCATTCAAGACCCGCGGGAGCGGCCGCTGGCAAAACGCCCCCAAGCAGATATGGCCCACGCCAGATTTGCAGACCCAACCAGTGACTTTTTGAGTTTGCTCAACCTTTGGAATTACCTTGAGGAACAGCAACAGAAACTCTCGTCTTCGGCTTTTAGGCGCCTGTGCAAAAACGAGTATTTGAACTATCTAAGGGTTCGCGAATGGCAAGACCTGATTCGGCAACTTAAATCCATCTGCAAGCCGCTCGACTTGGTGCCTGGCTCTCCAAAAATTGACCCCGATGGCATTCACAAGAGTTTGCTTTCTGGATTGCTCAGCCAGATTGGGCTTCGGCAGCTTTCCGAGAAAAAGGGTACCGACCTTGCCAAGGCAGGTGCTGCTAAGCCAAGCAAGGGGCCAGGCGAATACCTGGGTTCGAATGGCAAGAAGTTTGTAATTTTCCCGGGTTCCACGCTCGCTAAAAAGGCACCGGCGGCAATCATGAGCGCTGAGTTGGTTGAGACCAGTCGTTTGTTCGCACGCATGAATGCGGCCATTGACCCTGCTTGGGCAGAGGCTCTGGCCGGAGATCTGGTTCGCCGCAGTTACAGTGAACCGCACTGGGAAAAGTCCCAGGGTTCAGTGGTTGCCTATGAACGCGTAATGCTATTCGGCGTTCCGATTGTGGTTTCGAGGCGCATGCAGTACTCGCGAATCGATGCCGAATTGTGTCGTGAATTGTTTGTTCGGCACGCCTTGGTTTTGGGGGAGTGGGACTCTAAGCAAGCCTTTGACCGCAGTAACCGCAGTCTCATCAAGCAGCTGGAGGCTAATGCCGATCGCGCTCGCAAGCCTCAATTGGCCCCAGATGAAGATGACATCTACCGCTTTTATCTCGAACGCATTCCGGCCGAGGTTATTTCTACCCGCAGTTTTGAGGGGTGGTGGCGCAAGGCCAAGCACGAAACGCCAAATCTCTTGACCATGACCCGTGAGGCTTTGCTAGGTGAAGACCACGCCAAGCCAGATGAACATGAGCACCCTCGCGACTGGCAACACAATGGGCAGCAACTCAAACTCAGGTACCGATTCGAACCCGGTGCGACCGATGACGGCGTGACCGTTGATGTGCCGCTGCCGCTCCTAGCCAGCCTGCGAGCCGATGAATTTGAGTGGCTAGTGCCTGGTATGCGGGCCGAGCTAATCACAGAGCTTCTGCGCAGTCTGCCCAAAGCTATTCGCCGAAACGTTGTGCCGGCAGCAGACTGGGCCGCCAAAGCTTTGGCGGTTTTGCCCCAAGAGCCAAGCGGCAATCTTTTGACCACCCTGGCAAAAACCCTGCAGCAACTCAGCGGCACCAAGGTAGTCGCCACCGATTTCGATGTCACGAAGTTACCAACCTCACTCAAGATGACCTACCGGGTTGTGGACGCCGGTGGGCGCACTTTAGGTTTGGGCACAGACCTCTCCGCGTTGCAAGAAAAATTTGCCGAAAGTGGACGGGGCGCGGTAGCTCAGGTTGTAGAAAAGGTTCATTCCCCAATTGAGCGAGACGGGCTCACTAGCTGGGACTTTGACTCACTTGAGTCAAGTCTCGAGATTAAGCACGGCAACAACCTCGTGCGTGCCTTTCCTGCGCTTGTGCCAGCTCAAGGTCGGGCGAGCATTCGTCTCTTTTCGACCGAGGCAGAGCAGGTCAGCAACCACGTTCGCGGTGTTACTGCGCTGGTGGCCGCTGCAATTGCCAGCCCGGCCAAGTATGTGGAATCGCACCTGTCACAAAATGAAAAGTTGGCCATCGCTGGCCTTCCGTATCAAAATTTCGGCGCATTTATTGACGATGTGATTCTGGCAGTGGCCGAGCGAGAGGTCAGGCGCATCGAGCCGCGCGGGCTGTTGTTCACAAAGTCCAAGTTTGAGCAGGCACGCGATGCCGTATCGGCAATTGTGGTTGACCAAGCTTTTGAGGTGTCTGCACTGGCGGCCAAGATCTCGGTGGCGGCACGTGAGGCCAATAAGGCTATTTCTGAGGTCAAGGCGTTTGATTTTCTGACTGAATTGACTGCCGAAAAAGCTCACATTGCTGAACTTCTGCAACCAAAGCTGATAAGTATCGTTGGTCTTGACCGACTACCGCGATTGGTTGTGTATTTGCAAGCAATCAAGATGCGCATGGCCAAAATGGTCGAGAACCCAATGCGCGACCGCCAGGCTTCGGCCGAACTTGATCAGGCATTGGGAATCTACCTGTTTGCCGGAGGAAAGTTTCCGCTGCCGGTTGGCGCCGGTGAATCTTTGGTTGCAGCACGATGGCTGATTGAAGAGTTTAGAATTAGCCTCTTTGCTCAATCTTTGGGCACCGCCGAAACGGCATCGGTTCAGCGAATAAAAAAGGTTTTATCCTAAGGGAATAAAACAATCAATTGAATGGTTTTCACACGAATGCGCGCAATCAAAAAACGTCAGTCAGCAACGTTAGGTTTGATTGCGGCTCTGGGCCCGTTCCAGTTCGACATGTACTTGCCGGCGCTTCCGGCCCTAATTATCTACTTCAGCACCACTGACGTAATGGTCCAGCTGACCATTACCGCAAGCCTGTTGGGCATGGCCTCGGGCCAGTTGGTCATGGGCCCTATCACTGACGCAATGGGCCGCCGCCGCCCACTGATAGTTGCGCTGTCGGTGTTTATCGTGGCTTCTCTTGCCTGCCTGGCAGCCACAAACATCACATGGATGATTTTGGCACGCTACATTTTGGGCTTCTCGGCCGCAGCGGGGTTTGTAATCGTCAACGCGTTTATTCGTGACGTAGCCACTGGCGATAACGCCGCCAAACTTTATTCAACGCAGGCTGCTATCTCGAGTCTGGCCCCGGTTTTGGCACCGCTAGTTGGCGGTCAGTTACTTCTTCTTGGCGACTGGCACATCGTGTTCAGTGCGTTGGCCATTATGGGTGTTGGTGTCATGGTGTCAGTGCTCATCAATCTGCCAGAAACGCACCCGGCTGAAAAGCGCAGCCCACTGAGTTTTGGTCACACGTTCTCATCTTGGGGCCACGTGCTTCGCGACAGCAGATTTGTGACTCTAATTCTGCTCAGTGGTCTGATCTTTGGCGCCATTGCCAGCTTTATTGCCGGTGCGCCTTTTGCGCTGCAAGAAGGTTTTGGTCTGACCCCAACCCAGTACACCTATGCATTTGCCGCTGTGACAGTGGTTATGTTTGGTGCCAATACTCTGAACCGGTACCTGCTCAAGCATTTTGCAGCCATTCATTTGCTGCGCTACGGCCTATCGCAGGCGCTGCTTGCAGCGGTGGTTATGGTGACCGTGAACATTTTTGAGATTCACTCACTTTGGATCACCATCGTGGGCTACACACTTGTGGTCTCGGCATCAGGTTTCACCATGGCCAACATCATGGGTCTGGCCATGAAAGATCACGCCGAGCGTGCAGGTGTTGCCGCAAGCATGATCGGTGTTTCAACATCTCTTTTTGGCGCCATTTCAGCGCCTCTAACCAGCTTGGTATTCGGAGTCGACGTATTTGGCGTTGGAACCTTCATGTCCATCATCATTGTGATGGCTGCAGCCGTTGGTTTCATTGGATTGCGCAAAGAGGTTGCGGTTCGCCACTAAGTTTTAGTGACTGCAGCGGTTAGTTTGCCGCGCGCTTTACCAATTCAATAATCTGCTTTTCACTAGCAGGCGTCAGTGTGTTTACCGCGTATGAGGTTGGCCACATTTCACCGTCGTCAAGGTTGGCTGCATCTTGAAAGCCCAAGGTGCAGTAGCGGGTCTTGAACTTGCCGGCGTCTTGAAAGAAAACCACGGTCTTGCCATCGGCATTGCAGTATGCCTGCATGCCGTACCAAGTCTTTGGCTGAAGGTGTGGTGCATGGGTTCGCACAATCTCGTGAACCTTGGTGGCAATACTTTGATCAGCCGGTGCCATAACACCGATCTTCTCGAGCACCTCAGCCTCGAGTTGCTCAGGAGTCATCTTTTTGCGAGCCTTGGCGCGCTCGGCCATGGTGTCTTTCATGGCCTGTTTTTCTTCGGCGGTCATTGCCATTTTGCGCACCCTCTCAAAGCCAAGTTGGCTAATTGTTCTCTCCGTTTGTTGCGGTCTAGCATAATTTGATTCCATGAGCGATTTGAATGAAGTTGGGCAAAATGACGGATGGCGTTGCTGGCTGTGTGATGGTGCTGTAGACCCAGATGCATCTACCAATTCAGACCTTGGTCCAAGCGTAGATAGCTACGCGGCGGCCAAAGCCAAAAAAGGCGCGGCTGTCGTTGAGCGGTTGGCTCACCGCGCTTGCAACACCATGAAGGGAAAAATTGCCCCCGTGGTGCCATGGTCAAACGAACTTTTTGTGGTTGACCCTGCACCCATCTTTGAAACCGTCGAGCGCCTGAAGGCAAAGGGAGGGCGAGAGATCGTTGCTCGTTGCCCAGATGAGCAGGATGCTAAGCAGGCTTCAGAGTGGCTGTTGGATCGGCTCTCTCGGCTAGCACCAGGCGAGAATTTCAATACCGAACTAAAACCAGGGGGCGGTCAGTACATGCTGGCCCTGAAGGTGGGTTGATTTACCGAATGCGCCCAATTCCCAGGGCGTGAATCAGGGGCAGGGTCGAAAACACTAGCAACCAGGTTCCAAGAGCATCGCCGGTTTGGCGCAGCAAAATGCCGCCAAAAAGTAGGCTGGCGAATAGCAGAGCTGAAGTCACCCGGCGAATGCTTCCATCGACCACCCTCAGCCGTTTTTCAACCTCTGGGTTGCGCACCGAGAGCTCACCGCGGTCAATGCGGGTAGCGATAGCTTCTAGCCGCTGGGGTAGACGGGCAAGTGAACCAACGATAGAGGCGGTCTGGCGTCCAAATGATTTAAGGGTGCTGTTGCCGCTGCCATTCAATAGGCTCCTTGCAAAAGGATCAACGGCGTCCCACATGTTGAATTCTCGGTTGAGCGCGCTGGCCACGCCAGAAATAACCGAGATGGTGCGGATTAGCAGCAGGTAGTTCTCAGGCAGCTGGAACGGAAGGGTTCTAACCAGGTCACTGAATCGCAGCGCGAACTCTTTGAATTCTTTAGGGTCGGTTGTCGCAATTTCCCCAACGGCCACACCGCCAAACCGGTCAAAAAGGGCAGCCACGGCTCGTTCTAATTCCACAGTGTCAGCCGATGGCAGCAGCACCCCTAGCCTTTCGGTGGCAACCACCCAAGCTCGGGCATCGCGGGCCACGACGGCAAAAATGAACTGCTGAAGGTTGTCGCGAAATTCATCGGTAATCTCGCCCATCATTCCAAAGTCAATGAAAGTCAGGCTGAAATCTATGCCAGTTTCTTTGGGCTCCAGGTTTACAAAGATGTTTCCTGGGTGTGGGTCGGCGTGAAAAAACCCGTGAACGAAGAACTGTTCAAAAGTGATTCGGGCCAGTTCGGCAGCAACCGCGTTTGGGTCGATTCCTGCATGCTCGAGCCCAGCCACATCGGTAATTTTGATGGCGGTGACATCATTTAGGGTCAGCACTCGTCGACCGCTTCTATCCCAAACCACCTCAGGTGTCTTTACCCGCGGGTCGCTAGCAAAATTAGCTTCAAAGCGCTCGAGATTAACAGCTTCGTTTAGGTAATCAATTTCTTGAAGCGTGGTTACAGCAAACTCCTCTACCAATGCCGGCGCATCGGTGCGCTTTGACACCAGGCGCACTCTCGATAGCCAAGAGCCAACCTTTCTAAGTGCCTTAAGGTCAACCTGCACGATTTGCTCAATTCCCGGGCGCAGGACTTTGACCACAACTTTGTTGTCGGACAGTCCGGCTGCGAGTGCTGGGCTTAGCTTTGCCCGGTGTGCCTGGCCTAACGATGCAGCGGCGATAGGTGTCTCTTCAAAGCTCAAGAACGCTTGCTCAAGGCTAAGTCCGAGTTCTTGCTCAATCTGATGCCTGACCAGTGCAAAATCCACCGGTGCAACCTCGTCTTGCAGTCCTTCAAGCTCGCCAGTGATTTCTTTAGGCAGTATGTCTAGGCGCGACGACAAAAACTGGCCAACCTTGATCATTAGCCCACCAAGGTCGGCAGCGAGGCCGGCAAATTTGCGTGCTAGGCGCTGAAATCTTTTGATTCTGCTTTTAGCTGCCCAACGGCCAAGGCCTAGTTGGGGCAGGGCCAGTTCAAACCACCAAGTTTCAAGCAGGGCAAAGCTAGCAAAGCGCATTATGCGGCGATACCTGGCCTTAAGGGCCTTGCTTTGATCCTGCGTTGGCGGGGTTTGTAAATGCTCTGCCAAGTGCTTAGTTTTCAGCCAAAAGTTCATACATGCGGCGCTTGGTTTCGTTGAGAATTTCAACCGCTCGAGCCTGCTGTTCTTTGTTGGCGCTGCCGGCCACTGCCGTTACCGCTTGGGCCAGCTGAGCCCCAGATTTCAAAACCTCAGCACCACCCAGGTTTGTGCCACAGTGGCATTGCGCTTTTGAGTGGTGTTCGTGGCCCTGCCCACGTGCAGAGTTTTCTTCAGGGCCGTCTGGTTGTTCGGCCGCGTTAGCGATTGCAGCCTCGGCCTCCTGATTGCCTGCATCAGTGAGTGAATACTCTTTGCGTTCTTCTACAACCTGACTAGTCACAAATCCGTCAACTTCCAGCTGCTCCAGCAGCGGGTAAAGATCGCTGGATTTTGGCGCCCAGATTCCCGCTGTGCTGGTTAGAACCGACTTGGTAATGGCCGGGGCATTTTTTGGACCACTCATAAGTGCGGTCAAGACAGCTGCGCGAATTTTGGATTTGTCCGGTGAACCGGCGGCCTTTGATCGCGAGTCCGAGTTTGCATACTTGCTGAAGATTTGACGAACATCTTCGGCCAATTCACGAATGTCAAAGTTGTAACCTGCGTTGCTCATGGTGGTCCCTTCGCGGCTCAAATGCATTACTAGAGATAAGTCCAATCGCAGTGAAAATGTTCCAAGTTTCCCGATTGGTGGTCTGATTTCAACGAGCAAATATTTGCGATGGTAAGGTTTCTTCGAAGTTTGTTTATGTTAATAATTCAGCACTTCACTTGTATCCATTTATTTATTGAGAGTGAAGAAACATGGCAATCGAAGATCCAAAAAATGAAAAGTTGAGCAAATCTGAGCAAGAGATGTCTGACTGGGTGAAGCTAAGGGACTCTTGGACCAGAACCCGGTTTGACTATCAGGAGCGCTGGCACGGCTGGCGTTCACCTGTTGGTCTGGGTTTAGGTTTTGTCTTGCTGAGTGCAGGCATTTTCCTGCTCAGCTTGGCTTGGTCCAACTTGGCATAACGCAAAAGTGCCCCCAGCGTTTGTTGGGGGCACTTTTCTTTAGGTGGATAGCGAGTTTAGAACTTGGCGTCGATCTCGGCGATTAGAGCCTCAACCTTGGCGCGAATCTCATCGCGAATTGGGCGCACCTCATCGACACCCTTACCTGCTGGGTCATTTAGTGGCCAGTCGAGGTAGGTCTTACCTGGGAAGAATGGGCAGGCGTCACCGCAACCCATGGTGATTACGTAGTCAGACTCTTTTACAGACTCGTCGGTAAGTACCTTTGGAGTGCTGCTTGCAATGTCAATACCTTCTTCTGCCATGGCTGCAATAGCTGAAGGGTTTACCTGGTCCTTTGGCGCAGTGCCTGCTGAAAGAACCTGAACTCGGTCGCCGGCAAGTGCCTGAAGGTAGCCGGCGGCCATCTGTGAGCGCCCGGCGTTGTGCACGCAAACAAACAGTACGGTTGCTTTTTTATCTGACATTTTTGTCTCCTAGTTGTTGGTTAGTTTTTCAAAGATTTATGGGGTGTTGCAACTCTTATCAGCGTCATGCCAATTGCCATGCCGGCTAACTGTGCCCCAATAAATGGCAAAACAGAGGTTGGTTCAATTCCGGCAAAAGAGTCGGTGAACATACGCCCCACGGTCACGGCAGGATTGGCAAATGAGGTTGAAGAGGTAAAGAAATAAGCCGAGCCAATCCACGCAGCAACAGCCACCGGAATCAACTTGGTTTGATTGCGCAGAGAAAGTATGCCAATAAGGGCAATCAATCCGGCTGTGGCAATAACCTCACCGATCAAGGTGCCCGAGCTCACGCGAGCGTGGGTTGAAAACTCAATGGCCGGCAAATCAAACATTAGATTGGCAAGGATTGCTCCAGAGATTGCGCCCAAAATTTGGCTCAATGCAAAAAACACGGTTTGCTTCGGGGTCAATTCTTTGTTGAAAAGTTGCACAAGGGAAACAGCTGGGTTGAAGTGCGCACCGCTGATTGGACCCAAGAGCAAAATCAGCAATGCCAGCGCAAAAATCGTTGAAAATGCGTTTATTAGCAGCGCTACGCCAGCATCTTCAGAAAGCTGGCTGCCCATGATGCCTGAGCCAACCACAACGCAAACCAATAGTGCGGTTCCGGAAAACTCGGCCCAGAGTTTTCTAGTGCTTTCGTTCAACGGGGGTAACCTTTCTTTCATAGATGCTTATCTATGTTGTACACCAGTTTAAATAGACAAGCGTCTATGTTTGCCAAGTGTTCACCTCAACTTGATTGGGTTTTCAACATGACATTGCTCACACTCACGCCAGTAGATGTTTCGGCCTGCGCGCCAGATGGTCTCTCAGCACCGATTGGTCGCCCTGAGGCTGAGCAATTGGCAATTTTGCTAAAGGCCATCGCAGACCCAACCCGCATTCAGCTGATCAGCTACATCAATGCCAGTAAGAATGCCGAAGCCTGCGTCTGCAATCTCACCCAGCCGCTTGCGTTATCGCAGCCGACAATCAGTCACCATCTGAAAGTCTTGGCTGAAGCGGGGCTTATCGAACGAGAAAAGCGTGGCACCTGGGTTTGGTACTCGCTGAATCAAGACCGCTGGAAACAAATTTCTTCGCTATTGGAGGTCTGAAATGACCGAGTCTCAATACCTAACATTCGAGGTGTCCGCGGACCGAGTAGACAGTGCTGGTTCTCTCGCTGTCACCAAACGAGCTCAATTGATCATGGATACCGGTATGGCTGGCAGGTTGGACGCATTTAATCCGGTTGAACTGCTGCTGGCTGCGCTTTCGGCCTGCATGATTAAGGGCACCGAACGCGTTTCCGAAACTCTCGGAATTGAGTATGACTCGCTGCATGTGTCCTTATCGGCAAAGCGGCCAGTCGACGATGCTCGAATCGAAAGCATTGACTACGTGATAACCATTGGCACGCTAGGGGACCAGAACAAACTGGATCTGTTGCACAAGAACCTGATGAAGTTTGGGACCATCTACAACACGATCCAGAGTGGCACCAGGCTGACCGGGCAAATCCTGCGTAAATGACAAAACCCTCTGATTTCTCAGAGGGTTTTTGACTGCGGAGAATATGGGATTCGAACCCATGAGGGCTTGCACCCAACACGCTTTCCAAGCGTGCGCCATAGGCCACTAGGCGAATTCTCCTGGATTGTTACAGGCATAAGTTTACCCGCTGTCTAGAAGCCCAGAATCTCAAGCTCTACTTTCACGAGCGAACCTTCGTCGATGTTATTTTTCTTGCGAACTTCGGCTTTTAGGGGAAGATCGAAGAGCCCTGTTTTCGAGTCGGGGAATATGGATGTTCGCCAGGTAAGTGGGCCAAGAGTGGCCTCAACTTTGAGTGAGCCCCAACCGTTGGTCAGGCCGTCCGTGACCTCTTTGATTTCCGTTGATAAATCGAGAGGCACACTGACCAGATAGATCGAGTTGTTGTGCACCCAGCGGTGAACTTGACCTTCAAAATGAATGTTCATGGCCGGCGAAATATCTGCAAGTGCTGTTTGCTAATTTGTCTTGAGCGGGCGGGTGGCGCCGCTGAGAACCGCAGACAGAATCATCATTACCAGCGGAATACCGAAGGCCACATACAAGCCGGCGACTTGACCCACGGCCCCCAGTGCAGGACCAACCGTTATGCCAGAAATGTAAACCACGCTGATAATCATGTTGATTCGGGCAGGAGCCATCTCAGGCTCATCGCTCATTGATGCAATCGCCATCGGAAAGCCAATCGCCATGCCAATACCCCAAAGTACAAGACCCAGATATGGCAGTGCCACGATTTCGACGGCCATGAACACCAAAATACCTGATGAGGTAATTAAGGCAGAGAGCAGAACCACCATACGGCGGCCCAAGAAGTCAACAATGCTGCCACCGATCAAGCGCCCGATTGTGATGACAATCCAGAAAACGCCAAAGGCAAACGCCGCCTCTGAGCCGCTGAACCCAGTTTGGGTAAGGGCAATCGGCACCCAGACGCCTGCTGCACCCTCGGCCAAAATGAACGAGAACCCGATAACCGCAATTAGCAAGCTGCGCTTTTCAGTCCAGACTTTGAGTGAGTTTTTCTTAGCGCCTTGATTACCTGATGAGGTAATTCGCTTTCCTGCCTCGGCTTGGAAGGTGAAGCCCGCCGCGACAGAAACAACAGCTGCCACGGTTCCAACCAAAATAAAAGAGGTTGCTAGATCAATATTATTGGCAATCAGCCAACTGGCTAGGGTAGCGCCGGTAAGCATGCCCACACCGAATAATCCGTGGATAGCTGGGAAAAGCGATCGCTTGGAAGCGCGGTCTACTGCTGTGCCCTCGATGTTGCCGACAAAGTCGCTGATCGCCATTGGCAGACCAACCAAGAACAGGGCAGTGCTAGCTAAAAATACATTGCCTGAAACCACTGCTGGGCCAAGAGCAACAAATCCGGCTCCGGCTACCACATAGGTCATGGTGTTAACGGTGCGGGTACCAAATCGTTTGACCAAGAGCCCTGCAAAAAGGATGCCCGCCAAACCACCAGCTGGGTAAAGCATGCTCAAAAGACCCATCTGCGCGGTGTTCAGCTGCAGGGCGGACTGTACCTCAGGACCGCGGCTAACAAACGTAGAGAACAAGAGTGCGCGAGTGAAAAAAATGGCTCCGGTGCCGGCAAACCAAAGGCCCAGGCGCTTTTGAGTATTCATAACTTAAGGCTAGCGGTAAACTAGAGGCGGACTCCCCGTGCGGCGTCACCTCGGCCAACTCCCCCAGGATCGAAAGATAGCAAGGGTAACTGGGCTCTGACGGGTGTGCGGGGAGTCTTTTTATTTGGTCCAATTGTCAGCATAGAAGGCTAGGCTCTAAACGTGGTTACCGCTCTGTATAGACGCTATCGTCCCGAATCTTTCGCCGAGCTCATTGGTCAATCGCAGGTGACTGCGCCACTAATGACAGCTCTTCGAACAGACCGGGTGAACCACGCCTACCTTTTCTCTGGCCCTCGTGGTTGCGGTAAGACCACCTCTGCCCGCATTTTGGCACGTTGCCTAAACTGCGCCGAAGGCCCAACTGACACTCCATGTGGTGTTTGCCCAAGCTGTGTTGAGTTGTCGCGCGATGGTGGCGGTTCGCTTGACGTTGTCGAGATTGACGCCGCCTCTCACAACGGTGTTGACGACGCCCGCGACCTTCGTGAACGTGCCATCTTTGCCCCGGCCAGAGACCGCTTCAAAATTTTCATTCTCGATGAAGCCCACATGGTTACCCCGCAGGGTTTTAACGCTCTGCTAAAGATCGTCGAAGAGCCACCGGCCCACGTCAAATTTATTTTTGCCACGACCGAGCCAGACAAAGTCATCGGCACCATTCGCTCACGAACTCACCACTATCCGTTCCGTCTGGTTCCGCCTGCACAAATGCTCGAGTACCTCGAGCAGCTCTGCGCAAGCGAGGGTGTTGAGGTTGCACCGGGCGTTCTCTCGCTAGTCGTCCGCTCGGGTGGCGGCTCGGTTCGTGACTCGCTCTCACTGCTTGATCAGTTGATTGCAGGTTCTGAAAGCACCGATGGCTCGGCTGCCAAGGTGGAATACGAACGCGCGGCGGCTCTGCTTGGCTTTACTCATGCAGCGCTGCTCGATGAGGTTGTTGATGCCTTTGCAGCCCACGACTCAGCCTCTGTGTTTGCCAGCGTTGACAAGGTCATTCAAACCGGCCAAGACCCTCGTCGCTTTGTCGAAGACCTTCTCGAGCACCTTCGCGACCTTATTGTGGTGCTCTCTGTTGGTGATGGAGCCAAGGCGGTGCTTCGCGGAATTTCTGAAGACGAGCTAGACAAAATGGGCACGCAAGCCGCGCGCTTTGGTCTAGCCGAGCTTACGCACGCTGCAGAAACCGTAAACCACGCTCTAACAGAGATGTCGGGCGCAACTTCTCCAAAGCTTCACCTCGAGCTAATGTGCGCAAAAGTCTTGGTTCCAGCCAGTGATCAAACTGAGGTTGGTTCGCTGGCTCGCATTGAGCGCCTAGAGCGCCGAATTGGCATGGGCGGGGCACCAGTTGCACCATCGGCTCCAACCGCACCGGCAGCGTCTACCTCGGTTGCTGCCCCAGCGGCAGCCCCGGTCGCCCAGCCGGCAGTGGATGCAGTCAAGTCACCCCAGGCCCAGCCTCAGGTACCTGCGGCTACTAACACCACTCCAAGCATCGGCGGCCTAGGAGCTCAACAGTTCCGCGATTCTTGGCCAAGCATTCTCACTAAAGTCAATAAAGCTTCAAAAGCTGCCTGGATGGTCGCGTTCTCGCTTAGCGTTGTTGACTACTCAGACGAGGTCCTCACGCTCAGGTTCTTGAGTCAGCGCGACCTTGAATCATTCAAGAACTCCAGTGGCGCAAGCGATGTTTTGAGAACAGCAATTCTTGATGTGCTGGGCGTTCAGGTTAAGTTCCGAGCCCAAATTGACGACTCCTCGGCCGCGGCAGCACCCTCCGCTGCCAAAGTCAGTTCACCGGCATCTAGTGCACCGACCACACCAATTTCAATTGTTCCTGAGGCGCCCATGACTGAGGTTGCCCCACCAGAAGACGAGCCTGAGCCCGAAGAATATGAGTCTGCTGCGCCGCCCGCTGAGGCTGCACCAGCGCCGGTCCAACCAGCAGCTACGACAACTCCACCGGTTCAAAAATCTCGTAACTCCGGCATGGTCGACGAGTCGGCACGATACGGCGAGTCACTGCTGCGCGAGATGCTTGGTGCCGAACCAATCGTTGATAAAAACGGTGGCAAATAATGTACGAGGGTGTAGTTCAAGAACTGATTGACGAGCTTGGTCGTTTGCCAGGAGTGGGCCCAAAGTCAGCCCAGCGCATCGCATTTTATTTGCTTCAGGCAGACGACGAGCAGGCCCAGACGCTGGCCCGAGTATTAACCGAGGTTAAAGACCGAGTCAGATTCTGCGAAATCTGCGGCAACGTAACCGAGGAAACTCAGTGCAATATTTGCCGTGACGTTCGCCGAAACCGCACCGCAATCTGTGTGGTCGAAGAGTCTAAAGATGTGCAGGCAATTGAGCGCACCCGCGAATTCCGGGGCCTTTATCACGTGCTAGGTGGTGCAATCAGCCCGATCGAAGGTGTTGGCCCAGACCAGTTGCGAATCAAGGAATTGATGAGCCGCCTGGGTGACCCCGAGATTCAAGAAGTCATCATTGCTACCGACCCAAATCTTGAGGGCGAGGCAACAGCCACCTACCTAACCCGAATGCTCAGCCCACTGGGCATCACGGTTTCGCGTTTGGCCTCTGGCCTGCCGGTTGGTGGAGACCTAGAGTACGCCGACGAGGTGACTTTGGGACGTGCCTTTGAGGGGCGTAGAACCGTCAGTTAACCCAGCCATCAAATCCAGATTTAGCCTTTTGAGCGGTCCTAGAGTCCGCTAGAATTAGGAGTTCTGGCGTTATCCGCCTGCAATCACCCCGAAATCTGAGGAGACCTACCTTGGCCCTTATCGTGCAGAAGTTTGGCGGTTCATCCGTTGGCGATGCCGACAAGATTAAGCACGTTGCTCGTCGC
>JACCDZ010187167.1_pt1 | contig 20913 bp, 21 predicted proteins | sample 7449551 | NCBI WGS metagenome assembly JACCDZ01 (sample SAMN15323452, study PRJNA562643) | freshwater metagenome | isolation source: river surface water | place: USA:Blue River Watershed | collected 2017-08-18
CCCTCTGCCACCGGCAGCATGCGCAGCATCCAGCTGGTGCGTGGCGGCCAGGCGGTGACCACCCTGGACCTGTACAAATTCATCCACGCCGGCGACACCCAGGCCGATGCCCGTCTGCTGCCCGGCGACGTGGTGGTCATCCCGCCCGCCGGCCCGCGCGTGGCGCTGGTGGGCGCGCTGGACAACCCGGGGGTGTACGAACTGGGCGCCGCCGAAGAAACCCTGCACAACCTGCTGCGCTACAGCGGCGGCCAGCAGGTGCTGTCTGCCTCCCACAAGGTGCTGGTCGAGCGCATTCGCAGCGGCGTGGCCAAGGCCCCGCGCGAGGTGCAAGAGCGCGCCCTGAACGAGGCGGGCCTGAAGACCACCGTGCGCGATGGCGACGTGGTCACCCTGCTCAACCTGAGCCCCGAGTTTGTGAACGCCGTCACCCTGCGCGGCAATGTGGCGCAGCCCCTGCGCTATGCCTACCGGCCCGGCATGCGCGTGTCCGACCTGATTCCGGAGCCTGAGGCGCTGATCCAACCGGACTACTACACGCGCAAGAATATTTTGGTGCAGCGGGAGAATGCCCTCCAGCGCTCTGGCGAACGCAGCGCAACTGACGTTCGCAACCTTCTGGAAGAAATCAACTGGGACTATGCCGCCATTGAACGTTTGGATGGCAGGGAAGTCAAAACCCAGCTGATTCCGTTCAACCTCACCCGTGCCATCAAAGACAAAACGACAAAAGACAATATCCAGCTGCAACCTGGTGATGTGGTCACCATTTTCAGCGTCAACGACCTGCCGGTTCCTCTGGAAAAACGCACCCAGTTCGTGCGCATTGGTGGCGAGGTCAGGGTGCCTGGCGTCTACCAGGTGGAGCCAGGCGAGACTCTCTCGGCCCTGATTCAGCGTGCTGGTGGCTTCAGCAAAAACGCCTACCCCTATGGCACGGTTTTTACTCGTGAGAGTACCCGGTTGCAGCAGCAGGAGAACCTGAACAAGGCCATCCGCCGCATGGAGGCCGAAGTCAACTCGCTGGCCGCCTCAGCGGTGCAAAACATCACCGACCAAGAGAAGGGCAACTCCATTCAGGCCCAAGTGGCTGGACAAAGGGCCTTGCTGGGTCGACTGCAGGGGCTCAAGGCCAGTGGCCGCATTGCGCTGGAGATGGACCCCGTGAGCCCCCAACTGCCTGCCATTACCCTCGAAGACGGCGACCAGATCACCGTGCCCCATGCCCCCAGTTTTGTGGGCGTGTTTGGCGCGGTCTTAACCGAAACGGCCTATATCCACCGCCCGAACAACACCCTGAAGGACTACCTCGACAAGTCTGGCATCACCCGTGAGGCAGACCTGGACAATCTCATGGTCATTCGCGCCGATGGCACGGTGGAGAGCAACGCCCGCAAGTCCAGCCTTTGGGGCGCGGGTTTCAACAATAAGAAGCTCAATCCTGGCGACTCCATCTTCGTGCCAGAAGTGCTGGATCGTCGCAGTTCTTACACCCAATTCATTACGGGGGCCAAGGACTGGACGCAGTTGTTCTACCAGTTTGGGTTGGGGGCTGCGGCTGTCAAGACCCTGCGTAATTGAGGGAGCAGCATGAACGACTCATCGAGCCTCCCTTCCCCGATGCCCGAAGCCGAAGACGAGATCAGCTTGCTTGATCTGCTGCAGGTGGTGGCAGATAACCTGCGCCTCCTCATCCTCGGGCCTCTGGCCATTGGCTTGGCGGCGCTGGGTATCAGCTTCGCCATACCGCCGACTTATACCGCCAAGACGCTTTTTTTGCCTCCGCAGCAGCAGCAGAGTTCGGCTTCTGCGCTTATTCAAAGCCTGGGTTCTATGGGGGGGTTGGCGGGGGCGGCGATCGGGGGCATCAAGAATCCGGCTGACCAGTACATCGCCTTCATGAAGACTGCGAGCCTGCAGGATGCGCTGATTGAGCGCTTCAAGCTGCAGGAGCGCTACGACAAAAAGTTTCGGGTTGATACACGCAAGCAACTGTTGGACAACACCAAGCTTGCTTCTGGTAAGGACGGCATTATCACCCTTGAGTTCGACGACAAAGACCCCAAGTTCGCAGCCGAAGTTGCCAACGCTTACATCGACGAACTGCGTCGGCTCATGACTCGCCTGGCTGTGACCGAGGCGCAGATGCGCCGGCAGTTCTTCGAGGGCAAGCTGAAAGAGTCCAAAGAGTCCTTGACGGTGGCTGACCAAGCGCTGCGTTCCACCGGTATCAACAGTTCTACCCTGAAGTCCAGCCCCGCGGCTGCTGTGGAGGTGGTTGCTAAGCTGCGCGCTGGCATCACTGCGCAAGAGATCAAGATCGCCAACATGCGCGGCTTCCTCACCGAGTCTGCACCCGATATCAAGCAGGCGATGAATGAGCTCTCCGTGCTGCGTGATCAACTTGCCCGTGCCGAAAAAGATGATCCGCAAAGTCGAGGGGACGACAACTACATCGCACGCTTTAGGGCCTACAAGTATTCTGAGACACTTTATGAGCTCTTTGCTAAGCAGTACGAGCTTGCTCGCGTGGACGAGGCGAGGGAGGGCGCCGTGATCCAGGTGGTCGACCCAGCCACACCGCCAGAAAAAAAAGCTAAACCTAAGAAGGCAATCATTGCGGTCATTGCAACATTAGCCGCGGGATTTCTGCTGCTTTTGTGGGTTTTTGTCAGAAAGGTGCTTCAGAGTGCGTCCAAGAATCCCGAATCAGCGGCCAAAATACAGGGGTTGCGATTGGCCACCCGTCGCGCGCTGGGACTGCGGTGAGCGGTGTGATTTCGCTTCTTGTACGGGGATTTAGCGGTCGCCTATCCTATAATTGTGTTAATTAACTGAGGGCTGCTCTGTAGCTCAAGTAAGCTTTCTTTAATGAACCTCATCGAGTCTGTCAGGGGTGTCTTTTCGCTGCCCGCGCTTAGCGCGGCGGAGTGGGGCCTTGCCGTGACATTCTGCGCCTGCATCTTCCTGGTGCTCACCAAGAGATGGCACGGCTTCCTCTCCATGGACGAGTCCGAGGGCATCCAGAAGTTTCACACCGCGCCGACGCCTCGGGTGGGCGGCGTTCCTATTGTCCTGGGCGTACTCGCTGCCTGGGCGTTGGCTGGAACTGAGGTGCAGAAAATGCTGCTGCACATCCTCCTAGCCGGAATGCCGGCCTTCTTCTTCGGACTCGCCGAGGACCTCACCAAGCGGGTGAGCGTGATGAAGCGCCTCCTTGCCACCTTCGCCTCCGGAGTGCTGGCTTGGCTGCTCACCGACTACTCCCTGGGGCGTGTGGACGTCTGGGGGCTCGACACGCTGCTGCAGTTCACGGTGGTCTCCGTCGGCTTCACGGCCTTTGCGGTCGGAGGCGTTGCCAACGCCATCAACATCATCGACGGCTTCAACGGGCTCGCGAGCACGGCCTCGAGCCTCGCGTTCCTTGGCTACGCCCTGATTGCTTATCAAGTGGGCGACCATACACTGGCCTCGGTCAGCCTGGTGCTGGCTGCCTGCGTGTGGGGCTTCTTCTGGGTCAACTGGCCGCTTGGAAAGATCTTCCTGGGCGACGGGGGCTCTTACTTCGTGGGATTTGCGCTTGCGTGGGTGGCTGTGATGCTTCTTGATCGTAATGAATCGGTCTCGGCCTTTGCGGTCCTGCTGGTCTGTGTGCACCCAGTAATTGAGGTGGTTTTTAGTATCTACCGACGCAAGATCAAGAGGGCGCACCCAGGGCACCCGGACAGACTTCACTTCCATAGCTTGGTGAAGCAGAGGTACGTGAGGAGGTGGTTTCCGTCGCTCTCAACGGGGGTACGTAACTCGATTACTGGGCTCCTGGTGGGGGGTATGACGCTGACTGCTGCTTTGATCGCCTGCCTGACCCAGGATTCTGTAGTTCTTTCTTTGCTGGCGTTTGTTGTGCTTGGGCTGGGATACGTTGCGATCTACGCCCGGATGGTCAGGCACCATTGGTGCTCGCCCATAGAATTCTTACTGGTAAAACCCACAATAGTGTTTGCTAGCTCATAGAAATCTTTTTGCCGTAGTTCACTTGGCAGGGTTTATAAGTGTTTTCTTTCAAAGATAACACTTCAGCAGAAACTCACTGGGGCATTACAGGCATGAGATACGGCAATTTAATTTCTTTAGTAAACACTTCGCGCCCTTTAGCATTAGGGTGAAATGAGTCGCAAAATAAACTCGCGTCTGTACTGACTAAAGTTGTGTCAATTATTTTGATGCCCAGTCTTTCGATTATTCTAATTCTTTCATTCATTAATTCCGTATATATTTCGGCTTGTCTTTTCGTTTTTACATAAACTGGCGGAATTCTAAGGTATACATTGTTAGTGCTAGTTGTGTTGGCTAATCTCGATACTCTTCGTTTTATTTCTTGAGCGACAATGGCATTTGAACTTGAAAAATCATTTTCATTGAAATTAAATGAAGCAATGCCTAAGTTGCAATTATAGTGCTCAATATCTCCGCGCGAATTGAAAATCAACTTGTTATCAATAAACGCGTTTTTTAATTGTGCGAAAATTGATGCACTCGGGAATTCAATTAAGTCGGATTTCTTTTCAATTATCAATTTGTCATCCCATAAATTTTTTGTGCTGTATAAAACATAATTGTAATTTTTAGAATTTAAATTCTTGGCAAGCCAATTTTGATATGAATTAAAAGATCCCATTTCATTAATGACTCCTAAATTCAAAGTAGAGCATATGTTTTCAGAAAGCAATTGAGCCGATATGCCTTGCCTCACATTCGATCCTCCGACAATCAAAAGGCAGCTATCCCTAATTAAATTTTCTTTGATTGAGGTGTCATTATTTTTGAATGACGGCAGATGAGCATTTAAGCCTGCATTGAAAAAAATAAAATATAGGAGATAAAATATCAGAACACATAATTTTATTCTTGACGCTATTTTTAATTTATCTATTCCCATATACGGGCTCTCCATTAAAGCCTGAAAATGCAAAGCAGACATAAAACGCAATCAGTGCTGAAATATAGGGGGATTTTAGGTGCTCATAATCCCTGCCTAAAAAACCGACTCTTGGTGCAATAATCTCCCATACAATAATAATAAAAATTAATAGCAAATTAATTCTTTCTCGTAATGAGGATGTTAAAAATGCAAACTCACTTGAGCTGTCCCATTTTGCAAATTCAATAATCTTATATAGTTTAAATGAAAGTGTGTTCCAGTCAATTTCGGAAAATAATACTCGGCCAATAATAATGCCGAATACAAGCAAAATATAATTGACTATTTTTAGATTGAATTTATTGAAATAGTGTGCCAAGCACCATAAAATAGAATGGAAAAGACCCCATAGAATGAAGTTGATAGTAACGCCGTGCCATGTTGCTGAAGCAAGAAAAACCAAAAAGACGGTGCCATATAATCCCAGGTATGGCTTAGCCTTCGTGAAAAATAATTCTTTTAGTGCGCCGCTAAGTGATATGTGCCACCTCTGCCAATAGTCAACGATTGAATTGGCTCCAAATGGCTGTCTAAAATTTCGTGGTGCTTTTATGCCGATAAGACGCATTAAAGACCAAGCTATCATTGAGTAGCCGGCAAAATTAAAATATACAAAAAATTCAAAAAGCAAGCCAAATAAGAAAAGGTCTATTATATTAGAACTGCTCTTTAAATGTAAGTATGGGGTTAGTGTGGGGGCTAATATAGCAGCAAAAAATAAACCTAAAATCAAATCGGAATTAATTATATAAAATATTTTCAAAATTCGTTTTGGTTTAATGCGTTCGGTTTTGATTAACGAATTAATTGGTATGGGCCCACTAAATAGGTACAAAGGATTTGCTACCGAAAATATAAATCTGAGCGGACTTTCTCTAAGAAATTCTTTATGTTTTGAAATTTGATGGGCTATGTATATAGTATAGAAAGTTATTCCAAATGAATAGTCCTTTACCAATCCACTTCCGTTAAATCCAGTAAGTACTCCAATCGCACCAATGTAAGTTAGTATCGGGGTGATAAAGAAGAAGAGGTATGGTGCTAAAATATAATACTTTTTAAGCGGGGTGGTTAATAGGGCTAGAGCCAAAAGTGAAAGTGGTATGGCTACTATTAAATACATGACTAGAATTATAAACTAAGTTGCTCGCGCATTCTTCCCCTTAGGTGACTGGGCGTGCCCGATTACAAGATTATGCTTCTGTCTGGCGGTACGGACCCTGCTGTACAAGCCAGCAACACCATTACCGTGGCGAATACCGAGGCCCTGGTCAAGGTCACGTCGCCTGAGTCGCACACCGACGTTAAGCAGGCCGAGTGCTAGAAAAGACCGCGTCCATCGAGCAGATTGAGTAACTGGAAAAGAAGATGGGTCAGGTGGACGAGAAGTACCAAGAGGCCGAAATCAACTACGTTTCCGGCCTGCTTAACTTGGTGGTGGCGATGGGCTACCTCACCAAGCTGCTGCTCAACGATGCCATCAAGAGCTACATCGGCTGCAACGAGCCCGCAATCCAGACGCATCTGGACCTGGAGGTGAACACCGTCAGCATGGAATAGGGGGTGCAGCATCAATAGGAGACTGAGGTTTTAAATACTCTACTTATAATAAATATATTTTATGACGGAGTAAACTGTACGGCAGATCAACGTGTACAATGTTCAAGTTCTTACAGAATTTTACTTTGTATTCCTCTCGACCGCACTTGCTGAACGTGCTAGGGCACGGCGGTAGCGTCCCTAAAACATAATCAAACTTAAGCCGCATAGAGAAAACTCGTCAACTTTATGACAAGTCGCCAAGCCAAACTCCAGGAAGATACTTATTTCAGGGTGATGTGCATCCTGCAAGAAAATCCAGACCTCACCCAACGCGAATTGGCCAACAAGCTCGGCATGAGCGTTGGGGGGGTGAACTACTGCCTCAACGCTCTCATCGACAAGGGCTTTGTGAAGATGGCGAATTTTTCTAAAAGTAAGAACAAATTTAAGTATGTCTATCTACTCACTCCCCGGGGCATTGCCGAAAAGGTAGCGCTTACCAGTCGATTCCTCAAACGCAAGATGGAAGAGTACGACGCACTGAAGATTGAGATTGAGGCGCTGAAGGAAGAGATGGGTGAAGTTAATAATCTCCGAAAGACATGATTTATATTTAAAGGATTTTCTATGAGCCAGGATCAATATCAAAGATTTTCAAATTTAACATATGATGATTTTCGAGAGTTGGCGAAAAACTCGAGATTGAGTCGCTATGAAAAGATTGGATTTCCAGACTCGTATCGAGAAGGAAAGGAACGAGCGATTTTCGAAGATATCAAACGAAAGCTACCTTGGTTGTCGGAAAAAAATAAGGTGGTTCTTGATGTTGGCCCAGGTTGTAGTGAACTTCCGTTGATGTTGATCGAGCAATCCGAGAAGTTGTCGCAACAAATTCTACTTGCTGACTCCGATGAGATGTTAGATTTGCTCCCAAATCGAACATTTATAAAAAAGTATCCTGGAATTTACCCAAAATCAATTGTTGATCTTGATAAATTAAAAGGTCAGGTAGATGTAATAATAATATATTCGGTATTGCATTACATTTATGTAGATGGGAATTTAAATTCATTTTTTGATAAATCTCTTTCTCTACTTTCTGCCGGGGGTCAGATGTTAATCGGAGATATTCCAAATATATCAAAAAGGAAAAGATTTTTCTGTTCAGATTCGGGGAAAAAATTCCATCGTGATTTCACCCAATCAGAAAATAATCCAGTGGTTGAATTTAATAAAATAGAAGATGGCCAAATTGATGATTCCATTGTTATGGGATTAGTTAATCGAGCAAGATTGCAGGGGTTTGATGCATACGTAATGCCGCAGCAAGCTGATCTTCCTATGGCTAACCGTAGGGAAGACATTTTGATTATTCGACCTTAATGGCTTACGGCTATATTTAGATGTCCAATTGTATTTGCCCAAAATCTATATGTTTGCATTCAACTGCAGTAATTAAAATTAAACTGATTAGGAGAGCGATGAATGAAAAACAAAAAAATCATCATACTTGGTGACAGCGCCTTTGCTGAGGTGGCTTATGAGTGCTTCACGCACGACTCAGAGTATGAGGTGGTGGGATTTTCAGTAGAGTCTGCCTACCTCACCAAATCCGAATTGTTTGGCCTTCCGATTGTTCCTTTTGAGCAAATCGAAGAGCACTTCGCTCCTGGTGAAATATATTTCTACGCAGCGCTTGTATATTCTCAATTAAACCGCTTGCGCACGCGTTTGTTTCAGGAGGCAAAAGCTAAGGGTTACAAAGCCGCAAGCTATATTAGTAGCCGCGCATTCGTCTGGCATAACGTCGAGCTTGGCGAGCATTGTTTCGTCTTTGAGGACAACACTCTCCAGCCCTTCGTCAAGATCGGCAACAACGTGGTTCTTTGGAGCGGCAACCACATTGGGCATCACTCGGTAGTTAATGAAAACTGTTTCATCGCATCGCATGTCGTGATCTCGGGTTTCTGCAATATCGGACGAAATGCATTTATCGGGGTCAATGCCACATTGGCGAATAACGTCAAGATTGGTGAGGACAATTGGGTCGGCATCGGCGTAACCATCGTCAAGGACTCGGAAGCCAATCAGCTTTTCAAGGGCGAGCAGCCAGAGCCAGCGAAGATTTCTGCCACGCGCTTCTTCAAGGTGAAAGAATGAAGTGGAATAAATTAGGCGTTGTGTGGAACACCGATGGTACTCATCCTTGGTCAAGATCGCATGCCATGGGGCCGACGCCGTTTCTGCGCGACGAGAAAACTATCCGCGTCTTTTTGACGACACTCGATGAGCAGGGTCGCGGTCGTCCGATGTTCGTTGACGTAGCTGCCGATAATCCAACTCGGGTCTTGAATGTATCGGACTGCCCGTTATTGGACATCGGTGTGCCCGGAACCTTCGACGACAACGGTCTGATGGCCATCAGTTTCGTGCAGACAAAGCCGGGCGAATTGTATATGTATTACGCCGGCTTCGAGATCTGCACCCAAATCCGTTATCGCATACTTTCCGGCTTGGCTATCAGTGCAGACGGTGGTGAAAGTTTCAAGCGATATTCCATGGCCCCAATCCTTGAACGCACCAGTGAAGAGCTTTACTTCAGGGGTGGTCCCTTTGCCATGTTGGACGAGGGCGTTTTCAAGCTTTGGTATGTCGCCGGCAGTGAATGGACGAAACTGAACGACAAAGCCATGCCGGTCTATGACTTACGTTATCTTGAATCTACCGATGGGATTCACTGGGCTGATCTAGGGACGCTGTCGATGGCCATTACCGGCGAGGATGAGCACGGATTTGGGCGCCCATGGGTCATCAAACGCGGATCCAATGACTACCAGCTGTTCTACTCGATCCGTCGGCGTTCATTCGGCGCATACAGGTTGGGCTATGCCGAGTCGACCGATGGCATCCACTGGGTGCGGAAGGATGATGAAATGGGGCTGGATGTTTCGCCTGATGGTTTTGATACGCAAGCCATCATGTATTCAGCCGTGATCAACGTAAAAGGCAAAACTTACTGCTTTTATAACGGCAATAATTTTGGCGAGGGAGGCTTTGGCGTGGCGGAGTTGTTAGAGTGAGCATAGTACTTGTACCTTATGAGTCTAGGTATGCAGAGGCTTGGGATGCGTTCTGTGCTAACGCGGCAAACGCGACTTTTCTGCATACCCGCCGCTTTATTAGCTACCACGGGGAGCGTTTCAACGACATGTCATTGCTGGTCATGGACTCCGACAAGATGGTTGGTGTGTTTCCCGCGGCGCAGGCCCTGTCCGATCCAGGATTGGTGGTGAGCCATCCGGGGATTACCTATGGCGGTCTAGTGCATCAGGGCAAATTAGCCGGTAACCGGATGATTGAGGCTTTGGAGGCGATTGTCGGGCACTACGCCAAGATGGGTTATCGGCGCTTGCAATACAAACCGCTCCCTTTCATCTACGCCACCATGCCGGCGCAGGATGATCTTTATGCCCTGTTCCGTCTTGGTGCGCAGCGGGTACGCTGCGATTTGTCGTGTTGCATCGACCTAGCCGCAAAGCGGCAGCTCAGCGAGCGCCGACGGCGCGGGTTGAAAAAGTCGCTGGCGGCGGTAACGTTGTCGAGCGAGCCTAAGCCATTGGGTGACTTGTGGCGTGTTGTCGCGCAGAATTTGGCGCGCAAGCACGAGGCGCTTCCAGTGCATTCCCTTGAGGAACTGACCAGGCTGCATGAACGTTTTCCGCAGCAGATACAAGTTCGGTGTGCCTTGATGGATGGTGTTGTGGAGGCTGGTGTCATATTTTTCAACGCAGCCAGGGTCTGGCATGCGCAGTACATCGCGGCGAGCGAAGCGGCCTATGGGGTGTCGGCGCTTGATGCCGTATTCAATGCGGCCATTGTGGAGGCCCAGCAGGCCGGTGCGCTGTACTTCGACTTCGGTACTAGCAATGAGGAGAGCGGTAATGTGCTTAACGACGGGTTATATCGTTTTAAGTCAGAGTTTGGTGGGGGTGGGGTTGCACATGAATTTTATGAAATCGATTTAATATAAGGTTGGAAAATGGCTTTAGCTGACTGTAAATTAATTAATCTGCCCAAAATATCAGACCCTCGTGGGAATCTGACTTTTATTGAAGGAGAAAAACATTTGCCCTTTGATATAAAAAGGGTCTTTTACTTATATGATGTACCCACTGCAGAAGACAGAGGTGCTCATGCACACAGAAAGTTGCACCAGTTTTTAGTCTGCTTATCGGGAAGCTTTGATGTTGCACTTGACGACGGTATTGAAAAAAATAAAGTTCACCTCAATCGACCATGGGTAGGACTCCATATTCCACCAATGATTTGGGCTTCAGAGATAAATTTCGATGCAGGTTCAGTTTGTCTTGTTATGGCTTCAGATTATTACGATGAATCTGACTATATTAGAGATTACTCAAAGTTTATTTCATGTGTGAGGGAAAAATGAAAGTTCCATTTGTAGATCTTAAGGCGCCACACGTCGAGCTTCGACAAGAATTACGGGATGCATTCGAACGCGTTATGGATTCTGGATGGTATATCCTCGGTAATGAGGTTAATCTATTTGAAAAAGAATTTTCCGAATATTGCCAATCAAAGCACTGCGTGGGAGTTGGAAATGGACTTGATGCACTACATCTGATTCTTCGCGGGTATGGTATTGGCGAAGGAGACGAAGTTATTGTTCCTTCAAATACCTACATCGCTACTTGGCTTGCAGTAAGCTACGCTGGTGCTAGTCCAGTCGCAGTAGAGCCTGATCTTAAAACATATAACATTGATCCCGCCAAAATTGAATCTTCAATTACATCAAGAACTAAAGCAATAATTGCAGTTCATTTATATGGCCAACCAGCTGACATGGACCCAATCAATCAAATAGCAAAAAAATATAAAATAAAAGTCATCGAGGATGCAGCGCAGGCACATGGCGCAAAGTATAAAGGAAACCGGGTAGGTTCGTTAGCTGATGCTGCAGGTTTTAGTTTCTATCCTGGGAAGAATCTTGGAGCGCTTGGCGATGGCGGTGCAGTTACAACAAATGATCAGAATTTAGCAGAAAAAGTTCGCATCCTTTCAAACTACGGATCCGAAATAAAATATCACAATTCTTTTAAAGGATATAATTCCAGATTGGATGAGTTGCAGGCAGCTTTTTTACGCGTTAAATTACAAAAGCTTGATGCATGGAATTGTCATCGAATGAAGCTGGCGACTGCATATCTGGATCAATTAAAAAATACAAATGTGGTTTCGCCTTTCGTTCCAGAGTGGGCAGATCATGTTTGGCACTTGTTCGTAGTGCGTTCAGGGCAGCGTGACATTCTGAAAAATAAGCTCTCTGATAAAGATGTCACTACAATGATTCATTACCCCATACCACCGCACTTGCAGCCAGCTTACAGCGAATTAAAATTAAAAAATGGAAGTTTTCCAGTGGCAGAGTTGATACACAGAGAGACCTTAAGTTTGCCTCTATGGCCAAACATGAGTGAGTCGCAGTTAAAACATGTTGTATCAGTAGTAAACAGTGCAGTTAATTGAAGGCGCTACAAGCAGCATGATAATAGTAACTGATTACTCTTAAATATGACTCTGATAAAGACGGGCCTACTAAATGCGCTAGCTGTAGGCGTTAGAGTCATTACGTCAATATTGTTGAATAAAATTCTGGCAATTTACGTGGGCCCAGGTGGTTTTGCGACAATTGGCCAGTTTCAGAACTTTGTCACACTGGTAACCACGTTCGCTAACGGCGCGATAAATTCTGGCGTTACAAAATATACGGCGGAATACCATGATAATGAGCGGGATCAGATAGCCATCTGGAAAACCGCGGGAACAATCACACTCGCCGGAACACTTTTGACGTCATTTGTCGTTATTATTCTGAACGAATATTTGGCGCTTTGGATTCTAAATAATAAAGCATATGGAAACGTATTTATCTGGCTCGGCGTCGGGTTGCTGCCATTTACTCTCAATGGATTACTGCTATCGATATTAAATGGAAAGAAAGAAATTCGCTCGTATGTTTTAATTAATATTTCAGGAAGCCTGATAGGATTATTTATAACCGGCGGATTGGCAATGTCGCTAGACCTGTTTGGAGCGCTTGTATCACTTGCCATCAGTCAGTCTATTGTTTTTTTTGTTACACTTGTGTTTTACATCAATACGGCTTGGTTTAAAGTTAGCTATATAGTTGGAAAAATTGAAATATTAAAATTTCAGGCGCTCGGAAAATTTGGACTGATGGCGTTGACATCAGCAATTTGTGTATCTATAAGCCAGATGACTGTTCGTGATTATCTTGTTGTAAATTTTGGGGTGGAAGCTGCGGGTCATTGGGAAGCCCTAATGCGAATTAGTGGCTTGTATTTAATGTTGGTAACTGTTCCGTTATCAATATATTATTTGCCTCGCATTTCTGAGATCAGAAATCTAGAAGACCTAAGGCGCGAAATAATTATGGGATACCGCTTCTTGCTGCCAATATCAATTACAGGAGCTTTTGCCATCTACGTTTGTCGGGACTGGATTATATTATGGTTGTTTACGGCGGAGTTTTTGCCAATGAGGGATTTGTTTGCCATTCAAATGATTGGTGATATTGCTAAAATTGGTAGTTGGCTGCTAGCTTATGTGTTGTTGGGAAAGGCTGTATTTAAAACATATATTTTTTTAGAAATTACTTTCTCATTCACATGGGTAGGCTTTGTATGGCTAGCTACTGAAAGTTTCGGTGTTTCGGGTGCGCAGATGGCTTACATGATCAACTACCTACTGTATTGGCTGTCGACGGGGACCATCATCTATTTTTTCTTTTATAAAAATGATTCATTTAATCGGTGATTTCAGTAGCCTTCATTTTTTTCTCAGTCGTGGTTTGGCGCAAATCGGTGTGGACGCTACGCTATGGTCATCAGGTGACGGATGGAAGAATATACCAATAGAGAGGAGAATCGGGGGGGGGGGTAATGTTTGGACTAGATTTTTTCATCAAATTAACGGTTCAATTGAGATGCGAAACGCAATACTCGAAACAGATGCCTTATTTTTGGCTACTCCATATTTGTTTAACCGCCATGTTAATTATATTTTGCAACGATTTGCGATTCTTAAATCAAGGAATTTGATTCTACAGCTGGCAGGATGCGATCATTTCTTTCATGAAATTTTTAAGGAAACTCAACTTTGCAAGCAATGCTTACTAATTGATATAGGAAGTTCTCAGTGTCCGTTTTCTCGGGAATCTTGGCCAAATGTTGAAGAAATATTTAAGAGTGCTCGCGCATATGTGCCGTGGGCTTCTAGTTATGCTGAAGAGGGAAGGATGCTCCAGTCAAAATTTGATAAACCTGTGCTCCCTACCTTGCGTTTTCCGATTGATTTTTCCTATCTTGATTCCATAAAAAAAGCGGTGCATTTTCCTAGAAAAAATAAAATTAGAGTTTTGCATGGAATAAGTAGAGAGGGAATGAAGGGTACAAGAGTTATTATTGATGCTATGAAGCTATTGGGGGACAGGCGGTCGGATATTGAGTTTGTGTTGGTAAAACGGCTACCATTTGATGAGTACCTTTCGCTTTTGGGTACAGTAGACTTGGTATTCGATCAACTTTGGGGATTCGGGTATGGAATGAACGGTGCAATTGCGCTTAGTTATGGTGCCCATGTGATATACGGATCAGATTTAGGGCAGTCATCGGTTGATGCTGAGGTAATTAGGTTGGACTCCGACGCCCCTGTCTTTCAAGCAAGAAAAACAGAGAATAGTGTCTTATTGGCCGAGGAGTTAGACGTAATAATTAGTTCCTACCTGACGATTAATAATCCAAGAAAAGTCGCAATTGATTACGCCCGAGGTGTGCACGATGCCAAACTTATAGCTAAACAATTTTTAAAAAATGTCGCATGAATCATTTTATTATATTGCATGGATGCAAGCAAGCATTTCATGGTAATTTATAATGAATCCAGTATTAGTTCTTTTAATTGGTTTTATTTGCGAAGTATTTGTGCAGTTCGGAAAGCGAGCTGTTTACTGGATTGATCCTTCCGCCTCATCAATACACTACGGGGTGCTTTTGGTGGGTGACTTAGTGTTCGTGGGTTTGTTTGCGATGATGTTTTCTCGCCTGACTTTCCAGCGCCGTCATTGGATAATTATTGGCCTTTTTATTTACATGCTACTGTACACATCATTTATCAGTGGACCGATAGCTGCGATCCTTGCTGTGCGCAATACATATCTCTGGATTCTCTTTGCGTTACTGTTCACTGTATCGTTTAAGCATCCAATTGGGTTTTCCGTAGCTCGACCTCTGGTAGGAATTACTCAATTACTAGCATTAATTTTAATTGTGTACGCATTGATCCAAGTGCAAAGTGATTTCGCGTTCGAAAAACCATGGTTCAACTTTTCTGGAACTAGTTTGAAATACGATGGCGTTACTAACTTTGGACAGGCTGCGAAAGCATTTTCAATGATGAGTGGCCCGACTGAATTTGCGTGCTTTGGACTGTTTGCATTTGCCGTTGGCGTCACGGCACGTACGTGGAGTCTGCTACTTCTAGGTGCAGTCATCATTTTGATGAGTGGCACGAGAGGCGTTTTAATCGCCCTTCCCATTTGGGTCATACTTGCTAGGGTATCTGCTGACAATGTGCGCCGTAATTACCTAACATTTCTCGCAGCGTTTTTCATTTGTATATTTATATATTCTGACGAGCTGATTAATCTTCTTTACGAACTACCAAACTCCCGATTTTCGCTGGCCACGCTCGCGCCCCGTATCGAGCTATGGATGCAGTTGGAGCCGACAAGCGTCATAACCGGTGGCGGTATGGCTGCAAACCTAGCACTCGACAGTCTGACCGATGCCCCAACTGTCATCGACTCGGGCTTGATTTACCTTCTAACTGAAATAGGTGGGCCGTTGACACTGGGCCTAATTTTTGTATACCTATCCGCAGCACGATGCGACCTACTAGGATCTCGTTGGGGATTGCTACAGATGTTCATTGGCGTGTTGCTTGTTGCGTCAATAGCCCAAATCCCTTTTCATACTCGCTTATCAAATTTTCTCATCTGCCTGATCGTTTACTCAGGGATATACCATGCTAGAACCATTCAAATACGTCGACTCAGACCGTAATACCAAGTTGAACCTACGCGGTATTGTGCGGGTTTTGTGCATGGTTACGAGAGGTTGTATCTCATCTTTGCGACTCGGTCGTCCAGTTCTTCTCGCCAGCGGTGCGAGCGTTGAAAACTCCCGTTACTTACGTGGAAAGGGCATATTGAAGGCGGAGGAACATGTCACTATTCAAGGTGCATCGACACGTGGCGTGGCTTTAGGTCGCGGTGTTTCTCTTGGTGCATTCTCGCAACTGAGGCCAAGCTCACAATACGGTGGATTACTTGGTGAGGGCTGCAGCATTGGAGATGGATCAACGTTTGGCCCATTTGCGTACATCGGCTGTGCAGGGTTCATCGAGATTGGGTTGAACTGCTCGTTTGGACCCCGGGTGTCTTTGATTGCCGAAAACCATGTCATCCCTGATGGGGGGCAGGCGCTAAAGGGCGCTGGCGTCACCCGTAAGGGCATCAGGATTGGCAATGACTGCTGGGTAGGTGCAAATACCGTGGTTCTCGACGGCGCCTGCATCGGCGACGGTTCAATCATTGGCGCTGGCGCGGTAGTGCGCGGCGTTATTCCACCCAACTCCATCGCGGTAGGCATTCCAGCACGGGTGGTTAAAACTAGATGAAAATTTTAATTTTTGATTCAGTTTCGGACCAGTATGGTTCGTCACGTATTTGTCGCCTGATAATACAGATTATGCGTGATACTGGGCACGACGTAAATCCATATGTATGCGTTGAGCGGCTGCCAACATCGCAACATTACGCGAGGACTATCGCCTTCCCGATGCTCGTGATGACACATCTGCGTCGAGCCCCTCTGCGCTATATTCGAAATTTTGTTGCGGGCATCCGCGCGTTCCGGGCCATACTGCCAATGTTACTGGCCGATACCGACCTCGTATACTGCAATACGCTTGCCACATTGCCCGTGGCGTTGTTAAGCAAGCTACGCGGCATCCCGACGGTGCTGCATCTGCATGAAACGGCCAACTCTGCGGTCATGCGGTTCCTCGGCCGATTTATTCTGCCACGGGTTGCTGACCGGATCATCTGCGTGTCAAGTGCTGTGGCACGGTCCTGGCAGATCGCCCGCCACCCGAAGACTCGAGTGATCCACAACGGCATTCCTGACCTATCGCAACCCGAGCGAGCGGAGACTGGCGTGTCGCGTCCATATGATCTGTGCTTCGTGGGTCGTCTCACGGAAAAAAAAGGTATCGGCTTTTTCCTCGCCGCACTTGACGAGCTGAGCCGTGCCCAACCATACCGCTTTGACCGGCCGCTGAAAGTCGTGATTGCAGGCGGCACTTTGCCTGGGCAGCCCGTGCCTCCCGCGATTGAAGCGATAGCATCGCGTGCGAATCTGCAAATAACCTACCTCGGTGAGATCGACGACGCGAGCGAGGTATTCCTTCAGTCAAAAGTAGCTTGCGTACCATCTTTATTCCACGACCCTTTCCCAACGGTCGTGCTTGAGGCAATGCGCGCGGGTTGCGCTGTGGTGGCCTCGGAGCTGGGCGGTGCTCGCGAGGCGATGGCAGGCGCATGTGGTGAACTAGTGCCTCCCGGTAACGTTACGGCATTGGTCGAGGCGATCGTAAGACAGCATACTGAATGGGCACCTGCGTCGGCCCGCCACAATCGTCAAGTATTCACCGAGCAGTTCACATTCAAGCAGTTCCATGACCGCCTGCTCAAGCTGGATCTCTTGCACACACATCCGAGCCGATAATGTCTCCCACCTCAATTGCATTCATTGGAGCCGTTGGCGTTCCAAACCTATACGGGGGGTTCGAAGCCTTTCTCGAAGCAAGCGTGCCGATGCTGGTGCAGCGTGGCCATCGTGTCACCGTAACCTGTGACGCATCGCGCTATAGAGAGCACTCGGCAGAATGGAAGGGCGCCACGCGGGTGTTTATTGGGGTCGGAGCCAATGGGGCGGCTTCTGTTTTGCACGACGCGGTGGCATTCTTCAAGGTGTTTGCTTACCATCGTAATATTGTTGTGCTCGGTGTGTCAGCAGGACTTTTTTTCCCGGTCTTTCGTTTTATATGTTCATTGACCAGAAAAAAGTTGATCGTCAATGTAGACGGTGTCGAGTGGCGCAGAACTAAGTTCAGCGTCGCGAAGCGGACTTTTCTAAGATTCTCGGATACTCTTGCACAGGTCTTCGCTCACCAGGTTATCGTTGACAATGAAGGATTGCGCCCCTACCTCACTACTGCGGGCAACCGCAAGGCAACCTACGTGCCTTATTCGGGGGATCACGTGATCAGACTGCCGCATGCAACAACCTCGGGGGAAGGGTGGCTGCTATCTATTTGTCGCATCGAACCTGAGAACAACTGCGAGCTACTGCTGGCCGCTTTTCGTGATCTTGGTAAAGGCAGGTATGTATTCGTCGGAAACTGGAGCGCGTCCGTATACGGTCGGAACCTACGTGCCGCGTTTGCTGACACCCCTGGGCTGACTATGTGCGATCCGGTGTATGACCCACATCAACTTGCCACTCTGAGGGACGGGTGCTTAGGATACATCCACGGACACAGTGTTGGCGGTACAAATCCGTCGTTAGTCGAAATGCTGTTCTATGACGCACCAATCGCTGCTTTCGACTGTGTGTTCAACCGCAACACTGCCGGCACCGATGCCGAATATTTCGGTACTTCCGCAGCTCTGACGGCGTTGATGAAAAGCTACCTCGGCAACACACTTCGCGCCGCGAAATCAAGCCGCTCCCAGTTCACCTGCGCGGCAGTCGTAACCGGGTACGAGAAGACTTTCAAGTAACAGAATCCGTATGGCAACCAGACGCAGGGCAAACTCAAATATTCCAAGCGGACGCTTGCGTGGACTTAAACTGTATACACATAGTTAACCAACTATCCCTCAACATGAAAGATCTCTTATGGTTTTCTTCACTGGCGGAGCGGGCTTCATTGGCAGCAATTTTGTGCTGAACTGGCTGGAACAGCACCCCCCCCGTGCCGTGTTGCACTTTGCTGCCGAAAGCCATGTGGACCGCCCCATCCACGGTCCCGAAGACTTCATCCAGACTAACATCCTGGGCACCTTCCGCCTGCTCGAATTGGTGCGGGCCTACTGGAGTGCCTTGCCCGAGGCCGAGAAGGCTGCCTTTCGTTTCCTGTATGTCAGCACCGACGAGGTCTACGGCACTCTGTCCAGGGACAACCCAGCCTTCGCGGAAACGAAGGCCTAAGAGCTCAACAGCCCCTGCAGCGCCAGCAAGGCCGCCAGCGACCACTTGGTGCTAGCCTAGCACCACACTTATTGTTTTACATCGCGACGACACATAGGATTGCAGTGTATTTTGCTAGGGGTCACCATGTGAATCGGTACAGTCTTCGTCAACAACAGCACCCAAGCAGTAAGGTTGCTTTTGGATGTCCGCTTTCCCGAGGGTTTCCACAAGGTCGACATACGTGTCAAAGGACAAGAGCGCAACATAGCGCCTATCGGTCAAACTTGGGACAGCTTCTTTTGGGGCGATCCAAAAGTAAGTGAAGACTTTTTACCCGAACGTGCCTCCCAGCAACAACCGCAGCGGGAAGCCCTTTGATGTTGCGCTACTTGCTTGACACCAAGATTGTCATCGACGTGTTGAAGCGCCGCCCCTTAGTGGTGCTGACCAAGTTCAACGCCAACGCCGCCAGTCTCATGGCCATCTCATCCATAACTCTGTCTGAACTGATGCACTGCGCTGAGAAATGCCCGCTGAAGAACTGGATCGTCTAGATCCAACAGAAGTACAAAAGCCCCGCAGCAGAGTCAAATGGGACTCATTGGTGAATAGTTACCTAGACACTCCGCCCCAAGGGCCTCACCATCGAGGCCATGCCCATCTCCCTCACCACCTTCCCAGAACGCCCTCCCGAGGTCTTGCCAAAAGTCTTGCCGCGCCTGCGCAGCGGCGACCTGCTACTTTGCGCAGGCTCCGGCGTGTTTTCCAAACTCATTCAACAAGCCACCGGCAGCATCTGGAGCCATGTGGCCCTGGTCTGGCACTGGCCCGGTGTCGACCGCGTGGTGCTGTTTGAAAGCGTCGAGTCGGTCGGGGTGCGCATGGTCCCCTTTGAAAAGTACCTCCTGAACTATGCCAACGATGGCCAGGCTTATCCCGGCCGCATGGCCGTACTGGGTCACACCCGCCACCCCTACGGCTTGCCCCTGTCGCACGAAGGCCCCATCGTGCGCTACGCCATCGACCAGCTGGGCTATGCCTATAACAAGCAAGAGCTGCTGCGCCTGAGCGCGCGCATCATGGCTGCCAGGCTGACTGGCGCAGAAATTCAAGCCAAGGGCCTGTCCCCGCAAAAAGAGTTCATTTGCTCGGAGTTTGTGGCGGAATGCCTGGTGCAGGCGGGCTTGAGCGTGCCGCTTAACCAGTTTGGGTTTGTGGCGCCTGCGGATTTTGCGGCCAGCAAAAGCTTTGTCCTCAAAGCCACCCTCTAACGTCGTTGCGAGGCCCCAAAGAGGCCGCGGCCACCTCACTGCCGCGCGAGATCGCCGCGCTCCGCTCGCGATGACGGGGCGGGGGAGGGTGCAATGCAGGGGGTAAAATGCACACGTCCGGCTTATACCTCCGGCAATAGCTTTATTTTTGTACGAATTGAGTCCCTTATATGAAACGAGATGCCCACATGAATTCTTCCGCCCGCATGGATGCCGCTTTGCGCGATGGCCGTTGCATCGCCTTGGTCGATGGCCGTTACATGGCCTGGCTCTTGGGCCAAAACCCCGAAGCCAACGGCGAGCCTCTGAACCGCCACGCCCTGGCGCCCGTGCTGTCGGCCTTGCTGGCGCAGTGGGGCGTGCAGGCCGAGTTGCAGCGGGTGTACTGGTACACCGACGCGCAAGACGGCCAGTACCCCCAAGACCAGGTGGCGCGCGTGGTGGCGCCGCACAAGGTGGATGGTGGCGCCTCGCTGCTGCGTGCCATCAGCGCCGATTTGAAGCGCCTGGCCGAGCGCCAGGCCTGCGACCATGTGGTGCTTGCCAGCGACGACGAGCGCTTGCTGACACTGATGGACGAGGCGCAACTGCATGGCCTGTCGGTGCACATTCTGGCCGACGAATCCGCCCGCGACCTGGCGCAATTGAGCAAAGAAGACCCGGGCTGGACGCGCCTGTTGGCCCAGGCCGATCGGCGCATTGTGTTGCACAGCCAGGCCATGCGCGACCTGACACAAGCCCGCATGGGCCACGCAGGCCC
>JACCDZ011574140.1_pt1 | contig 20895 bp, 15 predicted proteins | sample 7449551 | NCBI WGS metagenome assembly JACCDZ01 (sample SAMN15323452, study PRJNA562643) | freshwater metagenome | isolation source: river surface water | place: USA:Blue River Watershed | collected 2017-08-18
CGCCATCGATGCCAAGACCGAAGCCTTGATGACCGCCTCGCAAAAGCTGGGCGAAAAAGTCTACGCTGACATGCAAGCAGCCCAAGCTGCTGGTGGTGCAGCCGCTGGCGAACAAGCCAAACCAGCTTACGACAATGTGGTCGACGCTGAAGTGAAAGAAGTCAAAAAAGGCTAAACCCTTTTCTCTCCTTCTGAGCTGACCTCGCCGCGTTTCGCCTGAAAAGGTGAACACGCGGCGAAGTCTTGATCAAGCCCCAACATCGGCAACGCCCCAACATGTCCAAACGCGATTTTTATGAAGTACTCGGCCTCTCTAAAGGCGCGAGCGACGACGAGATCAAAAAGGCTTATCGCAAACTCGCGATGAAGTACCACCCTGACCGCAACCAAGGCGACAAAGCCAAGGAAGCAGAAGCGCAATTCAAAGAGGTCAAAGAAGCCTACGAGATGCTGTCTGACCCCGAGAAGCGTGCAGCCTACGACCAGTACGGCCATGCGGGTGTGGACCCGAACATGCGAGGCGGACACGGTGGCTTTGGTGGCGCAGGTTTTGGTGAAGCCTTTGGTGACATCTTTGGTGACATCTTTGGTCAGCAGCGTCGTGGACCTGGCGGTCGTCAGGTCTACCGTGGCAACGACCTCAGCTACGCCATGGAAATCACGCTCGAAGAAGCGGCCAATGGCAAAAATGCAGAGATCAAAATCCCAGGTTGGGACGAGTGCGAAACCTGTGACGGCACAGGCGCCAAACCTGGCACCTCGGTCAAAACTTGTACCACTTGCCACGGCAGCGGCCAAGTGCAAATGCGCCAAGGCTTTTTCAGCGTGCAACAAACCTGTCCGCACTGCCGCGGCTCGGGCAAGATCATTCCTGACCCATGCACCAGCTGCCACGGCCAAGGCAAGATCAAAAAGCAAAAAACACTCGAAGTCAAAATCCCTGCTGGCATCGACGACGGCATGCGTATTCGCAGCACCGGCAATGGCGAGCCTGGTACCAATGGCGGGCCTCCTGGCGATTTGTTCATTGAGATTCGCGTCAAGAAGCACGATATCTTTGAGCGCGATGGAGATGACCTTCACTGCTCGGTGCCCATCAGCATCACCACCGCTGCACTGGGCGGTGAAATTCGCGTCCCCACACTCGCAGGAGAAGCGGCGATTGACATTCCAGAAGGCACCCAAAACGACAAGCAATTCCGTTTGCGTGGCAAGGGCCTCAAGGGCATTCGCTCCAGCTTCCCTGGCGACCTGTACTGCCACATCTCTGTCGAAACACCAGTCAAGCTCACCGAGCACCAACGCAAACTGCTCAAAGAGCTGGATGAGTCACTCAAAAAAGGCGGTGACAAGCATTCACCCGCTGAAGGCGGATGGGCTGAGAAACTCAAACGCTTTTTCAACTAAAGCACTCATGAAGCATCCCTCTTAAAAGGGGGATACTTCAGGCATGAGCGTCAACATCACCTTCTTGGGCGGAACCGGCACTGTGACCGGTTCCAAATACTTGGTTCAGCATGACGGCAAGAAATTGCTGGTCGACTGTGGCCTGTTTCAGGGTTTCAAACAGCTGCGCTTGCGCAACTGGAGTCCCATGCCTGTGACGCCCACAGACATTGATGCCGTCATCTTGACGCATGCGCATTTAGACCACAGTGGCTACGTCCCCCTGCTCTACCGCCAAGGCTTCCGCGGCCACATCCACGCCACGCCCGCAACTTGCGACCTCTGCGCCATTTTGCTGCCCGACAGCGGTCACATCCAAGAAGAAGACGCGGCCTTCTTAAACCGACACGGCTACACCAAACACGACCCAGCCATGCCTCTGTACGGCAAGCACGATGCATTGCTGTCTTTGCAGTTGCTCAAGCCAGAACGCGAAACCCACACTTTCTCGCCTATTCCTGGCTGGAAAGCCACATTCACCACCGCTGGCCATATCTTGGGTGCTGCCAGTGTGTTGGTCGAAGTGGCAGGACGGCGCATTTTGTTCAGCGGCGATGTCGGCCGACCTGACGACATGCTCATGAACCCACCTGCACCACCGCCTGATGCAGACACGGTGTTGATTGAGTCCACCTATGGCAATCGCGAGCACCCGCATGAAGCCATCATGGCTGAGCTGGCTCCCGCGCTCAAGCGTGTGGCAGCACGTGGCGGTGTCGCGGTGGTCCCCGTGTTTGCGGTGGGCCGTGCGCAGGCCTTGCTGCATGCCATTGATCTGATGAAAGAGCTTGGCGACATTCCACATGGCTTACCCATCTTCCTTGACAGCCCAATGGCCGTGCACACCACAGATTTGTTCCAGCGCCACCCAGACGCACACCGCTTAGATGCGCACGCACTCAAAGGCTTAAAGCACGTGGCCACCATGATTGAGACCACAGAGGAGTCGAAAGCCTTGTCTAAGCGCCATGGCCCCATGGTCATCTTGGCTGCCAGCGGCATGGCCACAGGCGGGCGTGTGTTACACCACTTGGCACATTACCTACCAGACCACCGCAACATGGTCATCCTCACGGGCTACCAAGCGCCAGGCACACGGGGTGCCACCATCGCGGGCGGCGGCACACTGCTGCGCATGCATGGGCAAGATGTGGCCATACATGCCGAAGTGGTACAGCTTCAATCCTCCTCGGCCCATGCAGACGCCACTCAGTTGATCGGCTGGTTGGGTCAAATGAAGAACAAACCCGATCAGGTGTATGTGGTGCATGGCGAGCCCGAAGCCTCGGATGCTTTGCGTCAGCGTATTGAGCGCGACTTAAACTGGCGCGCCATCGTGCCAGAACACGGCAGTACTTGGCCTACCTAAAAATTTCACTTCGTCTGCATTCCTATGCGCATCATGTTCATCGACGCTCCTGTTCGATCACCACGATCTGCCACAACCCTGGTCATCTTGGCCAGCTTGTGGCTTTCACTTGCTGGCAACCTCACGCTTTGGAAAAACTTGTATGCACTGCCTGAAATCTCAGGATGGGATGGTCTAGGTTTCACCTTGGTGTTCGCGTGCATGATCGTTTGCATCGTGAGCGCTGTTTTGTCTTTGTTCGCATGGCGACTCACCCTCAAACCAATGATCACACTCATGCTGCTGATCACTGGCTTTGCCACGTACTACATGTGGATGTACGGCATCGTGCTCGACACCGCCATGACCGTCAACGTTCTTCAAACAGACGTGCGGGAAGCAAGAGATCAATTGAGTTGGCAGCTGTTCTTGACCGTCTTTGGCTTCGCCGTTGTACCCGCCTATTGGCTGTGGCAACAACCGATGACTGCATTGCCTTGGACCAAACAAATTGCGCGAAACGCAGCACTGTTTGTGGCGTCTTTGCTCATTGCGTTTGGCTCAGTGCAACTCATTTTTCAAGATTTCGCATCACTCATGCGCAACCACACGCAACTGAGGCATCAAATCAATCCGCTCAACAGTGTGAATGCATTTTTACAACTGACGGTGATTCCTTCAGAAAAGAAAGAGGGGCCACTCCAGCCCATTGGTGAAGATGCGAAACGAGCAGACAACTCCAGCCACTCACAGCACAAACCTCCCTTACTCATTTTGGTGCTGGGTGAAACCGCGCGCAGTCAAAATTTTTCGCTCAACGGCTATGAACGGCCAACCAATCCCTTGCTGGCCAAGGAGCAAGTCACCAGCTTCACACGCATGTCGTCATGTGGCACCAGCACCGCAGAATCCGTGCCTTGCATGTTTTCTCATTTAGGTCGTCAAGATTTTGCAAACAGGCGCCACGAGTATGAAAACTTACTGGATGTGCTGCAGCGCGCAGGCTATGCAGTTTTATGGATCGACAACCAATCTGGCTGCAAAGGTCAATGCGACCGTATTCCAAACGTCAATACGTCTAGCTTAAAAATCCCTGAACATTGCCATGGTGACGAGTGCCGTGACACGGTCATGCTTGCGCGCATTGAAGCCGAAATGGCCAAACTCCCTGCCGAGCGACTTAAAAACGGTGCTGTCGTGGTGATGCACCAAATGGGCAGCCATGGGCCTGCTTACTTCAAACGCACCGCCGCAGAATTTAAAAAATTCACACCAGAATGCACAGACACCTCGTTGGCGCAATGTGAACGTGAACAAATTATCAATGCCTACGACAACACAATTGTGCAAACTGACTTCTTCTTGTCACGTGTGATTGGCTGGCTCAAAGCGCAAGAAAAAACGCATTCAACAGCCATGCTTTATGTCTCCGACCATGGGGAATCGCTGGGTGAGAAAAACATCTATTTGCATGGTCTGCCCTACCGTGTTGCCCCGCCTGAGCAAACCACAGTCCCCATGATCACGTGGCTTTCGCCTCATTTTGAGCAACTCAGCCGCGTGAACGCGCGTTGCTTGCAAACGCAGCGTGACAAAGCTTTGTCACACGACAATCTTTTTCATTCGGTCTTGGGTTTGATGGCGGTCAACACCAACGTTTATCAACGCGAGTTAGATTTCTTTGCCGCCTGCCAAGCCCGCTAGCAACCCAAATGCGCTTACAAGAAGCGGTCGAGCAACTTGCGAGTGTGGCGGTCTAACGCAGGTAAATCGCGAATCAAGAATTGCACGCCATGCGCATCGGCCACGATGAGACGCGTGGCGCTTAATCGACGAATGTCTTCTTCGCCTTTGAGCACCAACTGTGCTGGACCACGGTTGGTTTGTACGCGCCAAACACTGGGTGTCGAGAAGCTGTTGACACCATCCAAACGCAAGATCTCGGGCATGAACTCGCGCCCCTGCAACGCTTGCGTCACGATGTCGCGCTCATTCGCGGGCAAGTCGTTGAGGTTCTCCACCCAAACCAACTCTTTGCCTTCGGCACTCAAAATAGAAATGCAATGATCGGGCGTGGCAATTGGAAATGCACGCGCCGCCACAGCACCTACGTGCGCCGTGCCATCGGCCAGCGTGACCACCAATTTGCCGAAGGGGTCAAAGGCCAGAGAAAAATCCAAGGTTGTGGCCTCACTCATACCGACTCCTTCGTTGAAGCACGCACCACGGCGTCTTCTGCATTTTTAGCTTGAGCCTCGTACAAGCGGTAGTAGGCACCTTGACGCGCCATGAGCGTGTCGTGGTCACCCTCTTCCACCACCACGCCTTGCTCCATCACCACCAATCGGTCGGCTTTGTTGAGCGTAGACAAACGGTGGGCAATGGCAATCGTGGTGCGCCCCTGCACGAGGTTGTCCAAGGCCTTTTGAATTTCTTGTTCGGTCTCGGTGTCCACCGATGCAGTGGCTTCGTCCAAGATCAAAATACGTGGGTTGATCAGCAACGCCCGTGCAATCGAGATGCGCTGACGCTCGCCACCCGACAACCCCTGCCCGCGCTCGCCCACCAATGAGTCATAGCCTTGTGGCAAACGCAAAATGAATTCATGCGCATGCGCGGCGCGCGCTGCAGCCACGATTTCTTCACGCGTGGCATCGGGCTTGCCATAGGCAATGTTGTCAGCAATCGTGCCAAAGAACAAAAACGGTTCTTGCAACACCATGCCAATATGGCTACGGAAGTCCGACAAGGCGATGTTCCGAATATCAATGCCATCGAGTTTGATCGAGCCCTCGCTCAAATCGTAGAAACGGCAAATCAAGTTGACCAGCGTGCTCTTACCAGAGCCGCTTTGACCGACCAAGCCGATCATCTCGCCAGGACGGATGGTGAGGTTCATGCCTCGAATCACTGCACGGTTGCCATAGCGAAAGCCAGCATCTTGAATCTCAATGCGTCCTTGGACAGGCGTGGGTAGTTTTTGCGGATTAACAGTCTCAGGCACGCTAGAGACGTGGTCCAAAATTTCAAAAATGCGCTTGGCACCTGCCGCTGCTTTTTGTGTGTGCGACACGATGCGGCTCATCGAATCCAAGCGTGTGTAGAAACGACCAATGTAGGCCAAGAAGGCGGCCAACACACCCACGGAAATTTGGTTGTGCGAGACCAAGTAAATGCCAAAGCCCCACACCACCAGCAAGCCGACTTCGGTCATCAGCGTGACCGTAGGCGAGAACAAAGACCACACAAAGTTGATGCGGTCGTTTACCGCCAAGTTGTGCTTGTTGGCATCGCGGAAGCGATTGGCTTCGCGCGTCTCTTGGGCAAAGGCTTTGACCACTCGGATGCCAGGAATGGTGTCGGCCAACACGTTGGTCAGCTCTGACCACACGCGGTCAATCTTCTCGAAACCTGTACGCAGTTTGTCTCGCACGGTATGGATCAGCCACACGATGAAAGGCAAAGGCAGTAAGGTGGCTGCCGCCAGCTTGGGGTCAATGCTGATCAAAATGGATGCTGTCATGAGGATCATGAGCACGTCTGTCGCAAAGTCCAGCAAATGCAGCGATAAAAACACGCAAATGCGATCGGTCTCTGCACCAATGCGGTTCATCAAATCGCCCGTACGACGACCACCAAAGTATTCGAGCGACAAGCGCATCAAGTGTTCGTAAGCGGTGGTGCGCAGGTCTGCACCAATGCGCTCAGAGACCAAGGCCAAGATGTAGGTCTTGAGCCAACCCAATCCCCAAGCCAGCATCGCGGCCCCCAACAGGCCCCCCAGATACAAATAGACCAAGTTGTGGTCGATGTCTTTGCCGTTTTGGAACGGAATCAGCACATCGTCCATCAGCGGCATGGTCAAGTAAGGCGGCACCAAGGTGGCTGCTGTCGAGGCCAGCGTCAACAAGAACCCAGCCAACAAACGCCATTGGTAAGGCTTGGCAAAGCGCCACAGACGAAACAAACCCCAAGTGGACAAAGGCGCGTGCTGCTCACGGCTACAGACGGGGCATTCATCGCCCGTGTTTTCGAGCTGCAATTTGCACTGCGGGCAGCGCGCCTGCGCCGCCAACGCGAGTGATTTGCCATGGGTCAAGATCTCTAAGTGGTCCGTCAACTTTTCTTGCAAACGCATGGCCGTGACGTTGTGCGTCAAGGTGAAGCGCCAGCTGGCAATGCGGCGGGTGGCATCGACCAAACTGAGGGTACCTACACCAGCATGGTCAGTGTGGGTCATCTTCATCCCAGCAGCCAGTGTCCAGCTGTCCCAAACTAGGGTAGAACCGCCTTCTTGGGTGCCAAAAAGCACCCTTTGGTCTGTCACAATTAGTAGCCCTAGCGAAAAATGTAATTGGGCATTCAGGTCAACCTCTAGCCAAGCTAGAACGTTTTCTTGTGAAGACAGTTGTGCAGTCGCTGAAGTTCGCCAGCCCTCAGGCAGAACAACTTTGGTGGAAGCCGATAAAGAAGAATTCATTATTGGAATTTTGCTGCTTCAATCGATGCAAATCGATGGACGGCGATAAAAATAAAAAAGCAGGAGCCAGGACTTTGTTAAACCCCAGGACGTTGACAAATGATTGTATCGCCGCAGCCTCGGAGGTCGCTGTGGTGACCGTGGCTCTCTCCCCTGCTTCAGCCACCCCCAACCTCCGCTCAAACTGAAGCTCATTTATGGCATTCAAAGACATTCAAATCCTACGCATGGACTATCTGCGTGGGCCCAATATCTGGACTTACCGCCCCATCATCGAAGCCCTCATCGACTTGGGCGAAATGGAAGACCATCCGTCCAACAAGATTGACGGTTTCAACGACCGCATCAATGGCTGGTTGCCTGGCTTGGTTGAGCACCACTGCGGTGTAGGTCACCGTGGCGGCTTCCTTACCCGATTGGTGGGGGGTACTTGGATGGGCCACATCATGGAGCACGTCTCCATCGAGTTGCAACTCTTGGCCGGTGCCCGTGCTGAGTTTGGCAAAGCCCGTGAAATCAGCAAACGCGGCATTTACAAAGTAGTGTTTCGCACAGAGCACGAAGAACTAGGCCGCGAGAGCTTTTTGGCAGCCCGTGAACTGGTGATGGCTGCAGCCAACAACAAACCTTTCGACATTGACGGCACAGTTGATCGTCTCAAGAAAATTGCCGACCTGCGATGCCTAGGCCCCAGCACCGCGTGCATTGTGGACGCCGCGGTGGAGCGCAAAACTCCGTTCATTCGTTTGACCGAAGGCAACTTGGTGCAACTGGGCTACGGATCTAAACAACGCCGCATTTGGACGGCCGAGACCGACCGCACCAGCGCGATTGCTGAAACCATTTCCAGCGACAAAGACTTGACCAAGCGCTTGCTCACGCAATGCGGCATTCCTGTGCCAGAAGGCCAGATCGTCAAGACTGCAGATGAGGCATGGGAAGCCGCACAAGACATTGGCCTGCCTGTGGTGGTCAAGCCCTTGGACGGCAACCGTGGTTGGGGCGTATCGCTTGATGTGAACACCGAAGAAGGTGTGCGCACTGCGTGGACGGCTGCTGAAAAAGAAGGCAGCGAAGTGTTGATCGAACGCTATGTGCGTGGCGACGAGCATCGTGTCTTGGTGGTAGGCGACCGCGTGGTGGCTGCCACACGTGGCGAAACCGCCTGCATCACAGGCGACGGCACGTCTACTGTGGAGCAGTTGATCGACAGCCAAATCAACACTGACCCACGTCGCGGCATTGCGGAAGGCTTCCCCCTCGACTTGATTCGCTTGCACACGCCACGCGGCGAAATGTCGCTGCTTGAAATTCAACGCCAAGGCCTGAAGCCAGAGAGCATCCCTGAAAAAGGCCGCATCGTGGTGGTTCAACGCAACGGCAACTTGAATAACGATGTGACCGATTTGGTTCACCCAGAAGTCGCTGCTGTGGCCACCCTCGCCGCGCGTGTGATTGGTTTGGACATTGCTGGCATTGACATCGTCACCCAAGACATCTCGCGCCCCTTAGAAGAAACCAAAGGGGCCATCATCGAAGTCAATGCAGGGCCTGGCTTGCTCATGCACGTCAAGCCAGCCGTGGGTCAGCCTCGCCCTGTGGGTAAAGCCATCGTCGAACATTTGTTTGGCCCGAACGAGTCTGGTCGTATCCCCGTCGTGGGCATCGTCGGTAGCCATCAAACCACTGAGTTGTCGCAGCTCGTGGCGTGGTTGCTCCATCTCTCAGGCAAACGCACGGGCTTGGCTTGCAAAGATGGTCTGTACATGGATCAGCAGCATTTGGGCAAAACAGACTCACGTGGCTTTGATGCATCTGAGCGCTTGCTCATCAACCGCGCGCTTGATGCGGCGGTGTTTGAAACCACGCCTGCGCACATCTTGGACGAAGGTTTGGCCTACGACCGTTGCTTGGTCGGCGTGGTCACCAACATGCCAGAGACAAATGCTGCGTTGATTGAGAAGCACGACATTCAAACCGCAGAGCAAATGCGCACAGTCATTCGCACCCAAGTTGACTTGGTGCTGCCTGAAGGCGCATCCGTTTTGAATGCTGACGAAGAAGCTGTGACGACGCTGGCCGAATTGAGCGATGGCGAAGTGGTGTACTACGCCAAGTCGCAAGACAACACCACCCTCATGGCCCACTTGCAAGCAGGCGGTCGCGCTGTGTTTTGCAAAGACGGTCATGTGACCTTGGCACGTGGCGATCAAGAGACACAGTTGTTCCACCTCGACCTTGAATTGATTGCACGCTTGCTCAAAGACGGTTTGCACATCTCCACGCTGCTCGCTGCGGTGGCCGCCGCATGGTCACTAGACATTGCGCCACTGCTGATTCGCGCTGGCTTGAAAAATTTCGGACAACAAAACCAACATGTTGCCAAAGACATTGCAAGGATGAATGGCTAATGGAAGTCTCTCGTATCCGTGCCCTGCGCGGCCCTAACCTCTGGACCCGTCACACAGCCGTGGAAGCCATGGTCAAGTGCGAGGATGCTGAAATTGATCTGAGCCAGCAGCCTGAGTTTGAAAGTCGCTTGCGCAACCTGTTTCCAGGCGTGGGCAATTTGCAGCCAACTGACCACAAGGTCAAACTCAGCATGGCGCATGCGCTTGAAGCTGCGACCTTGCATTTGCAAATCGAAGCGGGATGCCCTGTCACCTTCAGCCGCACCACAGCCACCACTGACCATGGTTTGTTTCAAGTGGCCGTGGAATACACCGAAGAACAAGTGGGTTGCATGGCCATCAAGCTCGCCAATGAGCTTTGTCTCGCGGCCTTCAACAACACCAGCTTTGATGTAGATGCCGCCATTCACCAGCTGCGTGAACTCGATGAAGACATTCGTTTAGGCCCCTCAACAGGCTCTATCGTCAACGCTGCCATCGCGCGTGGCATCCCCTTCCGTCGTTTAACGGAAGGCAGCTTGGTCCAGTTAGGTTGGGGCAGCAAACAGCGCCGCATTCAAGCGGCTGAGATTGACTCCACCAGCGCGATTGCCGAGTCCATCGCGCAAGACAAAGAACTCACCAAAAAGCTATTGCATGCGGCGGGCGTACCCGTGCCTTTGGGTCGACCTGTGGTTAGCCCAGACGATGCGTGGGCTGCAGCGCAAGAAATTGGCCTGCCTGTGGTGATCAAACCGCGCGATGGCAACCAAGGCAAAGGCATTTCAGTCAACGTCACCACCGAAGAAGGCGTCAAAGCGGCTTTCGTGGCGGCTCGGGCTTGTCGTGAAGAAGTGTTGGTCGAGCGCTTTTTGCCTGGCAGCGATTACCGCTTGTTGGTGGTGGGTAACAAACTCGTCGCAGCGGCGCGCCGTGAACCCCCGCTGGTGATTGGCAACGGCAAAAACACGGTGCGTGAGTTGGTCGACATCGTCAACGCTGACCCCCGCCGTGGCGAAGGCCACGCCACCTCACTGACCAAAATTCGCTTTGACGACATTGCCATTGCACGCCTGAAAGAACAAGGTTACGAAGCCAACTCCGTCCCTGCCAAAGGGGCGCGTGTGATTTTGCGTAACAACGCCAACCTGTCCACGGGTGGCACAGCAACTGATGTCACCGATGACGTTCACCCAGAAGTTGCGTTGCGCGCGGTGGCAGCCGCACAAATGGTCGGCCTTGACATTTGCGGCGTGGACGTGGTGTGCGAATCTGTGCTGCGTCCACTCGAAGAACAAAGCGGTGGTGTGGTCGAGGTCAACGCAGCCCCTGGTTTGCGCATGCACTTGAGCCCGTCGTTTGGCAAAGGTCGTGACGTGGGCGAGGCTGTCATGTCCACCATGTTCCCTGACGGCAGTGATGGTCGCATTCCTGTGATTGCCGTCACAGGCACCAACGGCAAAACCACCACAGTGCGTTTGACCTCTCACCTGCTGCGTGCCAACGGTTTGCGCGTGGGCATGACCAACACCGACGGTGTGTATGTGAACGGCCGTCAAACCGACAGCGGCGACTGCAGCGGTCCGCGTAGTGGTCGCAATGTGTTGGCTCACCCCGATGTGGACGCCGCCGTGCTGGAAACCGCACGCGGTGGCATGCTGCGTGAAGGCTTGGCCTTTGACCGCTGCCAAGTAGCCGTGGTCACCAACATCGGCATGGGCGACCACCTTGGCTTGAACTACATCACCACCGTCGAAGACCTCGCTGTGTTGAAACGCGTCATCGTGCAAAACGTAGCCGAGTCAGGCACAGCCGTGCTCAACGCCACTGACCCTATGGTCGTGGCCATGGCCAACAAGTGCCCAGGCCAAGTGACCTTCTTTGGCTTGGACTCGCACCACCCCGTCATTGCGACGCACCGTGCGCAAGGTAAGCGCGTGCTGTTTGTGGAAGACGACCAAATTGTTGCCATGCAAGGCAACCACTCGGTGCGTATTCCCTTATCGGAAATTCCAGTCACACGCGGCGGCGCGATCAGCTTCCAAATTGAAAACGCCATGGCATCCATCGGTGCGGCTTGGGCAGTGGGTGTACCTTGGCAGACGATCTGCAAAGGCTTGGCCACGTTTGTGAGCGACAGCAATGCGGTGCCTGGACGCTTCAACGTGTTCGACTACAAAGGCGCGACTGTGATTGCCGATTACGGCCACAACCCTGACGCCATTAAAGCTCTGGTGCAAGCCGTGACCAACCTGCCCGCCCAACGACGCAGCGTGGTGATCAGCGGTGCGGGCGACCGCCGTGACGAAGACATCCGCGAGCAAACGCGCATCATTGGTGAGGCGTTTGACGACGTGGTGTTGTACCAAGACGCATGTCAACGTGGACGCGTGGACGGTGAGGTGTTGAAGCTCTTGCGTCAGGGCTTGGAGGGCGCCAAGCGCACATCACACATTGATGAAATTCATGGCGAGTTCTTAGCGATTGACCGCGCGATGGACCGTTTGCAAAAAGGCGATCTGTGCTTGATCTTGATTGACCAAGTCGATGAGGCTTTGGCGCACATCACGCAACGGGTGAACTCGGCAGCTTTGGCTGGCTAAGTTTTTCCTGCTCAATGAAAAAGCCACTCTGTTGCTGAGTGGCTTTTTTGTTTGTGCTTCTGGTTTTCTATTGCTGATGCTGACGGGGCTGTGCGGCAGCGGCCTCATGCTGGAGTACCAGAAATCGGCAGCCACCGCACAGCCCCATCAGCATCCGAGTGTGGGCGAGCTAATTAAAACAAGCCTTTGTATTGATCACGCAGCAAGTTCTTTTGCACTTTGCCCATGGTGTTACGTGGCAGCTCAGCCACCACAAAACACTTCTTCGGAATTTTGAAGTTGGCGAGTTGTGACTTGAGTGCAGCAATGACGGCATCAGCTTCCACCCTGGCACCAGGCTTAGCGATGACGACTGCCACGCCCACCTCTCCAAAGTCTGGATGCGGCACACCGATCAGGGCGCTCTCAGCCACCCCTGGCATTTCATTGATGTAGCCCTCAATCTCAGCGGGATAGACGTTGTAGCCGCCGCTGATGATGAGGTCTTTGCTGCGACCCACGATGACCACATAGCCGCGTTCGTCGATCTTGCCTACATCACCGGTTTTGAAATAACCGTCTGCAGTGAACTCTTCTTTGGTTTTCTCTGGCATGCGCCAATAACCACCAAAGACATTGGGGCCTTTGACTTGGATGCCCCCTATTTCGCCCACAGGCAAGGCCTTACCCTCGTCGTCTTGCACGCGCAATGACACGCCAGGCAATGGGAAACCCACAGTGCCACCGCGTCGTTCGGTTTGACCAGGATAGCGTGCATCTTCTGCGTAGGGGTTGGAAGTGAGCATCACAGTTTCGCTCATGCCATAGCGTTCGAGAATGGTTTGACCTGTACGCGCGTGCCATTCGTTGAACGTCTCCAACAACAGGGGGGCTGAGCCCGCCACGAACAAACGCATATTTGAAGTTTGCGCTTTGGTGAGACTGGGCTCAGCCAACATGCGCACATACAGTGTGGGCACACCCATGAACACCGTAGCTTGTGGCATTTTGGCGATGACGAGCTTGGGGTCGAACTTGGACATCCAAATCATCTTGCTGCCATTGAGCAATGCGCCGTGAATGGCGACAAACAAACCATGCACATGGAAGATGGGCAGTGCATGAATCAGCACATCCCCTGGCTGCCAGCCCCAGTACTTTTTCAAAGTTTGCGCGTTACTCAGCATGTTGCCATGTGACAGCATCGCGCCTTTGCTACGGCCGGTCGTGCCGCTGGTGTACAAAATCGCAGCCAGATCGTCCGCTTTGTTTTGCACGACCTGGTGCTTGTCAGCGCAATGTGCCGCACGTTCTAACAAACTACCCGTGCGGTTGTCGTCCAAGGTGAACACGTTTTGTGTGCCAGCCTTGAAAGCGATTTTGCTCACCCAGCCAAAATTTTTGCTGCTACACACCACCACGGCGGGCTCGGCGTTGCCGATGAAGTACTCAATTTCGGCACTCTGGTAAGCCGTGTTCAAAGGCAAGAACACATAACCCGCACGCAAGGTGGCAAGGTAAAGCATGACGGCTTCAACCGACTTCTCGACTTGCACCGCCACACGGGAACCTTTGGGAATGTGCAGCGAATCCAGCAAATTGGCCATCATCGCGCTGGCCCGCTCAAGGTCGGACCAGCTGTAATGCAAACCATCGTCGGTTTCGATGGCTGTTGCGTTCAAGTCTTTGGGGAATGCAGCACGCAGAGCTGCATAAAGGTTGTGATTCATCATTTAACTTTATTAATCCAATTTGGCGCCTGATGCTTTGACGACGCTGGCCCATTTCTTAATCTCAGCAGAGACAAAGTTTCCAAACTGTGGACCCGTCAAATTAGGGAACTCAGCGCCGCTATTGCCCCAGCTGGTTTTGATGTCATCCGAAGCAGCGGCTTTTCGGACCTCTTCAATGGCGCGTGCTTGTACGTCTGCAGGCGTACCTTTGGGTGCCCACAGGCCATACCAAGTCGTGACGTTGTAATCGGGCAAACCCAACTCTGCAGCGCAGGGCACATCAGGAAATGCAGGATTGCGTTTGTTACCAGACACCATCAAGGCTTTGATGCGACCACCTTTGATGTGTTGCGCTGAAGAGCCCAAGCCATCGAACATCATGTCCACATTGCCAGCAATCAAATCTTGCAAGGCGGGGCCTGCACCACGGTACGGAATGTGTGTGATGAAGGTTTTACTCTGCAGCTTGAACAACTCGCCAGCCAAGTGATGCGATGTCCCGCCACCTGCTGAACCGTAATTGAATTTGCCTGGTTTGCTGCGAACCATCTCCATGAAGACTTTGAAGTCACCAGGCACATTCTTGGGGTTGACCACCAACACATGTGGCACGCTGGCCACCATCGCTACAGGCACAAAATCACGCTCTAAATCGTAGTCGAGCTTGGGATACATCGCGGGTGCAATCGAATGGTGCACAGCCCCCATGAACAAAGTGTAGCCATCGGGTGCCGCTTTAGCAGCTACACCAGCACCCAAGTTGCCGCCCGCGCCACCTCGGTTATCAATCACCAAGGTCTTGCCCGTTTGCTTAGAAAACTGAGCTGAAAACGGACGTGCAAACGTGTCTGTGCCGCCACCTGCGGGGAATGGCACGACCAAGGTCACAGGTTTGGTAGGCCAAGTGCTTTGCGCTTGCACGCCAAAGCTCAATGCCGCGCAAGCTGCCGCGGTGAAGACCATCCACTGTCGGCGATTGGTGTTGGTTTTGAATTTTTTCATGCTTGTCTCCTGACGGTTTTATTGAACGAACTCACTTGAAATACATATCTGCGACATCACCAGAGGCAGGCGCAACGCCCTTGTCTAGCATTTGACGGTGTTTGTCTAAACGTTTGAGGTCATAAAGGTAATTGACCATCAAGCCATGAGATTGTTTGATGCCTTTGGCAGACGGATCGGCAAACCAGTTGATGCGTTCGATACGCGCGCCGTTGCCCAAGTGAAAACGAGCCACTGGGTCAAGCACTTGTTCGCCTTGCTTAGCCAGCCCCAAATAGTGCGCGCCTGCGCGTGTGAGGAACTGGCGCAGGGGTGACTTCGCAGACAACACCTCCAACAGCTGCGGCTGCTCGATGGCCGCCAACACGTGACTCGCCGTAGGAGGCTCAAAACTGATTTCTCGCCCCAAGGCCGACAGTTCTTTTTCATTCAATTGCGACAACAAGTCTTGCGCATTCTTGGCCAGCCAGGGACGCAGACCTGGAATAGGCGACAAGGTCGCAAAAGTTTTGAGCTTGGGAAATTCATTTTTGAGCGTTTCAACCACACGCTTGATGAGCGAGTCACCAAAACTCACGCCCTTCAAGCCCCCCTGTGTATTGCTGATGGAGTAAAAAATAGCAACGGTGGCTTTTTGCAAATCTTCGGGGGCAGCGGACTCATCCAGCAGAGGCATGATGTTGTCGGCCATGTCATGCAATAACGCGACTTCCACAAAAATCAAAGGTTCGTTCGGCAAGCTAGGATGAAAAAAACCATAGCATCGACGGTCACTGTCTAAGCGGTTTTTCAAGTCGGCCCAGCTGCGAATGTCATGCACCGCCTCGTACTTGATGAGTTTTTCAATCAACGATGCAGGCGAATCCCAGCTGATGCTGCGCAACTCAAGAAAAGCAACATCAAACCATGTTGAGAACAGGTTCTCTAGCTCGGCGTCTAAGGCCTGCAAACGTTTATTGCCTTTGAGATGAGGCAACAACTCGGCACGCATATCGACTAAAAAACGCATGCCACCCGCGGATGCAGCAAAGCGTTGTAGCAGCCGTGTACGGGGCGATACCAGCGCACGGCGCAAGCGAATTTCCGCAGGGCCTTCATCCACAGTACCTAATGCTGCGTCATAGTCATCACGCGCAGCACGCACTTTGACGGCATCAGGACCAAACTGCTCGCTGATCAGCAACCACAGATCTTGACGTTCAGCCGCTTCTGCTTTGGCATACCAATCGGACAGCGCTTTGGCACGACGTCCACCCTCCACTTCGCTCACGCGCGGATCTACGACAGCCTGCAACAGGGTGAGCGTACGACGCAAGGTACGTGGCGACAGGGCTTCTTTCTTTTGGCGCAACGTGGCATCCAACCGCTCACGTGTCGAGCGGTCTTCTTGCTTAGGCACTTCAGCCGCCGCCGAGGCGGAATTGCGAAGCAAATTGAGTTTGCTGCTAAGCCAAGTGGTCGCGTTCATCCCATTCCTCTTTCAGTTTTAAGCCGTCAGCACACTTCGCTTTGTGGCCGCCAACGCCCGCAAAGCTTCACGTTGTTGCAGCAAATGGTCACGCATGGCAAGGTCTGCCGCTTCGGCATCACCAGCCTTGAGCGCAGCGAACACAGCCATGTGCTCTTTCAAACTTTGTTTCAAGCGCCCAGGCGCGTGCAATTGCTGTAGCCGCGCGAGCTTCAAAATTTTGCGCAAATCAGCAATCGTTTGCGCCAGCCATTTGTTATGAGCCAATTGGATGATGGCTTCATGGATGGCAAAGTTGGCTTCGTAATAAGCGTTGATGCGCCCTGCTTCGGCATGCTGCTTCAAGCGTAGATGCAAGACCTCCAGCGCCTGCACATCCGCTGGTGTGGCGCGCTGTGTGGCATCGAACGCACACCGACCTTCAAGCAGGGCAATCACAGGAAAAATATCGTCTAAGTCTTGTTCAGTCACTTCGTTCACGAAGCAGCCACGACGTGGTTCATGTCGTACCAAGCCCTCGGCGGTAAGCACCTTCAATGCTTCACGCAAAGGCGTGCGTGAAATAGACCACAACTCGCACAAAGTTACCTCATCAATGAAACTGCCAGGACTGAGCTGACCATCAAAGATGTAGTTGCGCAGCTGTGAAGCCACATCGTCGTGCAAGGAGCTGGGAATCGCGCGCATAGGGTTGGGGTGCTACCGAATTCTCTGTAATTACGCGTAATTATGAGATTAAAAAGCGGGATATCAACCCTTAATTGCGAGGAATTACCCTCAAGGACTAACCCTTAACTCGAAAGATTAAACAGGCTGCGTTTTGCGTATGGCGTGCAACCACAAGGCCACGCCAACCAAGACCATCGGTACGCACAGCCATTGCCCCATGCTCATACCCAAGGCCAACAAGCCCAAGTGCGCATCAGGTTCACGAAAATATTCAGCCACAAATCGCAGGCTGCCATAACCGATCATGAAAACACCTGACACAGCACCTAATGCACGTGGTTTGCGCGCATAAATCCACAAGACGACGAACAACAAAATGCCCTCGCCCAAAAACTGGTAAATCTGTGAAGGATGACGAGGAATTAAGCTGCTGCTTTGCGGAAACACCATGGCCCACGGCAGCGCTGGATCAGCAGCCCTGCCCCACAACTCGCCGTTGATGAAGTTACCCACACGACCTGCAGCCAAGCCCGTAGGAACACAAGGCGCAATGAAGTCGGTCACCCACAGCCATGGACGGTGACGCTGCCATGCGAACACGGCTGTTGCCACAAACACCCCCAGCATGCCACCATGAAAGCTCATGCCGCCTTGCCACACCGCAAACACCTCGAGTGGATGCGCAAGGTAATACGCAGGGTTGTAGAACACGCAATAGCCAATACGCCCCCCTAAGACCACACCCATCACACCGTAGAACAAAATATCTTCGATGTCTTGCTTGGACCATGAACCCAGCACCACTTGCGCAGCATAGGGTTCATGCTTCAAGCGTAAGCGACCCAAGCCGACAAACAAGGCAAATGCAGCCAAATAAGTCAGGCCATACCAGTGAATCGCGATGGGTCCCATCGCGATCGCAACGGGGTCAAATTGGGGGTGAATCAACATATGCGCTCAGCCCGCAGATCAGTCGAGCAACGACAAATCGCGCACCGCACCTTTATCTGCCGAGGTGGCCAACTTGGCATAGGCCTTCAAAGCAGCTGACACTTTACGAGGGCGTGGCAAGGCGGGCTTCCAGCCCAGCTTGTCTTGCTCAACACGGCGCTTGGCCAGCTCTTCATCACTCACCAGCACATTGATGCTGCGATTGGGAATGTCGATGCGAATGCGGTCGCCATTTTTCACCAAACCAATCGTGCCGCCTGCGGCAGCTTCGGGTGAGCAGTGACCAATCGACAAGCCCGAAGTCCCACCAGAAAAACGGCCATCGGTCAGCAACGCACACGCCTTACCCAAGCCTTTGGATTTGATGTAGCTCGTGGGGTACAGCATTTCCTGCATGCCAGGGCCACCCTTGGGGCCTTCATAGCGCACCACCACGATGTCGCCTGCTTTGACCTTGTCGCTCAAGATGTTTTCGACCGCCTCGTCTTGACTTTCCACCACATGGGCGGGGCCCTCAAACACGAGCAAGCTGTCGTCCACACCCGCTGTTTTCACCACACAACCGTCGAGCGCGATATTGCCGCGCAACACGGCCAAACCGCCTTCTTTGCTAAACGCATGGTCGTACGAACGAATACAACCTTCGACACGGTCAGTGTCAAGGCTCGGCCAACGTGTGTTTTGACTGAACGCCACTTGGGTAGGAATACCAGCGGGGCCTGCCATGTAGAAGTGCTTCACTTCATCTGATGGATGACGTGCAATGTCCCATTTGTCCAACGCATCTTTCATGGTCTTGGCATGCACGGTGGGCACATCGGTGTGCAATTTTCCTGCACGGTCCAACTCACCCAAGATGCCCATGATGCCACCCGCGCGGTGCACGTCTTCGATGTGGTACTTGTTGGTGTTGGGCGCGACCTTGCACAACTGAGGCACGACCTTTGACATGCGGTCAATATCGGCCATGGTGAACTCAATTTCAGCTTCTTGGGCAATGGCCAACAAGTGTAGGATGGTGTTGGTTGACCCGCCCATGGCAATGTCCAAAGCAATCGCGTTCTCAAACGCTTTGAAACCCATGGAGCGCGGCAACAGTGAGGGATCGTCTTGCTCGTAATAGCGCTTACACATCTCCACAATCGTGCGTCCCGCTTGTTTAAACAGCTGCTCGCGATCAGCGTGCGTGGCCACCACGGTGCCGTTACCAGGCAAGGCCAAGCCCAAAGCTTCTGCCAAACAGTTCATGGAGTTGGCAGTGAACATGCCAGAACAAGAGCCGCAAGTAGGACAAGCTGAGCGCTCGACTTCGGCCAAATCGGCATCGCTCACTTTGTCGTCAGCAGCCATGACCATGGCATCGATCAAGTCGAGCTTCTTAAATTCCATCACTTGCGTTTGTGGGTTGGCCAAACGCACCTTGCCCGCTTCCATAGGGCCACCCGACACAAAGATAACGGGAATGTTCAGGCGCATCGCAGCCATCAACATGCCGGGCGTGATCTTGTCGCAGTTGGAGATGCACACCATCGCATCAGCGCAATGCGCATTCACCATGTACTCCACGGAGTCAGCAATGATGTCGCGACTGGGCAGCGAATACAGCATGCCGTCATGACCCATGGCAATGCCATCATCTACCGCGATGGTGTTGAACTCTTTGGCTACGCCGCCTGCAGCTTCAATTTCACGCGCCACCAATTGGCCCAAGTCCTTCAAATGCACATGGCCTGGCACGAACTGCGTGAACGAATTGGCAATGGCAATGATGGGTTTGCTGAAGTCGTCATCCTTCATGCCTGTGGCACGCCACAACGAACGGGCACCCGCCATGTTGCGGCCAGCGGTGGATGTTTTGGAACGATAAGCAGGCATGTGAGAGCTCCGGTCAATAAAGTACGTGAATTAACGCTTTAGATTATCGCCCACCCTCATCCGTGGCCGAGTGCTTGACAAATAAACCCACACAGCAACGAAGTGGAAAGTGCACAAAATATAGGCACATTACACTGGTGGTACCTCCTTACCATTTGGATGTATCGATATGAACAAACATCTCTGCGCCTTAGCTGTGCTCATCACCTCCTGCACATGCTTGCCTGCTTGGGCTGACCTCGCATTAGCGACCTCCAAAAACTGTATGGCTTGCCACGCCCTGGATAAAAAGCTCGTCGGCCCAGCCTACAAAGATGTCGCGGCCAAGTACGCAGGTGATAAAACCGCCTCTGACAAATTGGCCGCCAAAATTCAAAAAGGTGGTGCAGGCGTTTGGGGGCCAGTGCCCATGCCAGCTAACACCCAAGTGAATGAAGTTGAAGCCAAGAAATTGGCAGCTTGGGTACTCAGCACCAAGTAAGACGTGCTCCTCAGGGTGCAAGCATCGAGACAGCGGCTTTGAGTAAACTCAGCCGCTGTTTTTACTTCTGGCCTTATTCAGGACTTCATCCATGACCACGATCCGCCAAAACGACCTGATTGAATCGGTCGCCGCCGCTCTGCAATACATCAGCTACTACCACCCAGCCGATTTCATTTCGCACTTGGCAAAAGCCTACGAACGCGAGCAAAGCCCCGCGGCCAAAGACGCGATTGCGCAAATCTTGACCAACAGCAAGATGAGTGCGTACGGTCGTCGCCCGATTTGCCAAGACACGGGCATCGTGAACGTGTTTTTGAAAATTGGTATGGATGTGCGCTGGGAAGGCTTCACTGGTAGCTTGGAAGACGCCATCAACGAAGGCGTGCGCCGTGGCTACAACCACCCAGACAACATGCTGCGCGCCTCTGTGGTCGATGACCCTCAGTTCGCTCGCAAAAACACCAAAG
>JACCDZ011904072.1_pt1 | contig 20884 bp, 20 predicted proteins | sample 7449551 | NCBI WGS metagenome assembly JACCDZ01 (sample SAMN15323452, study PRJNA562643) | freshwater metagenome | isolation source: river surface water | place: USA:Blue River Watershed | collected 2017-08-18
ACCAAATTACTTTATGTAGCAGCTGAGACTGTTGAACAATGTTTTGAATATACTGAAACTATTATTGAGAAAGTGAGAACTAACTCAAAGGATAAGTATGTAACAATTGTTGTGGATTCAGTAGCAGCGGCATCAACTGAAAAGGAGATGGAAGCTGATTATGGTAAAGATGGTTACGCTACTGATAAAGCAATTATCATTTCCAAAGCAATGCGTAAAATCACAAATCTTATTGGTAGACAGAAAATCACTTTGGTTTTCACTAACCAATTGAGACAAAAGATGAACGCAATGCCTTTCTCTGACCCTTGGACTACATCGGGTGGTAAAGCAATTGCTTTCCACGCTTCGGTTCGTTTGAGATTAAAGAGTATGGGAACGATTAAGGCGAAAGAAAATGGTAACGAAAGAATCGTAGGTATCAAAGTTCGTTGTCAAGTAGTAAAGAATAGGATGGGACCACCGTTACGTTCCGCCGATTTCGATATCTTCTTTGATAGAGGAATTGATAACTATGGAGCTTGGTTAGGAATGATGAAAGAAAATGGAATCGTAAAACAAAGTGGTGCATGGTATGAATATACTGATATTGATACTGGTGAAATCATTAAGTTCCAAGCGAAAGATTTTCCTTCTACATTAGAATCAAACACCGAAGTAAAAGAACAAATCTATAAAAGGATTTGTGAAAGCACAATTTTACAATACAAAAAAGATTCATTGGATACTGATAGTTTGGTGACAGACTCAGAAGTAATCGGTGATTAATCAAATGTTACAAAACAATATGAAAGAATTATACAAAAAATTACTCAATGAAGTAGAATCTGAACATGAATCTAATGCCCAAAGGGTAAGGAATAGTAGAGTTCTTATCATAGATGGACTCAATACCTTCATCCGTAGTTGGACTACCAATCCTACAATGAATGAGGATGGTGAACATACGGGTGGAGTTATTGGTTCATTAAATTCAATCGGATATCAAATCCGCCAATTCAATCCAACTAGAGTTGTTCTGACCTTTGATGGCAAGGGTGGTTCTAAAGGTAGGAAAGAATTGTTTGAAGGATATAAAGCTGATAGAGGTAAGAATCGTTTTAGGGTTAATAGACAATACCCTGAAATGATGACTGAAGAAGATGAGCAAATTTCAATGAAAAGACAATTTGTATGGTTAGTAGACTTATTAGATAGTTTACCAATCACTACAATGATATATGATGGTATAGAAGCAGATGATGTGATAGGGCATATCGCTAAGCATGTGCTTGGTGAAGATGAAGAATGTTACATTGTTTCTACCGATAAAGATTTTTTACAATTAGTTGATGAAAAGACGTTTGTTTATTCACCAACTAAAAAGAAACTTTATAATAGAGAATTGGTTAAAGAAGAATGGGGAATGTACCCACAAAATCTTTTACTATTCAGAACATTAGATGGAGATAATTCGGATAATGTACCGGGTGTTAAAGGATGTGGATTAAAGACTGTTCTTAAAAGATTTCCCGAATTATCGGAAGATAAAGAAATAACTTTTGATGAGTTTTTCCAACTATGTGAAGATAGAAGAAAGGAAGCCAAAATCTATGAAGATATACTTGCAGCTAAAGATGATGTTTTGAGAAATAGACAAATCATGCAATTGCAAGAACCACATATCAATACAAATACAAAGTTGAAAATAAATGACCGTTTTGCCGAACCAAACAAAAAGTTTGATAAGATGGAGTTTATCAGAGCCGCTATGAAGTATAAAATTCTTCAAAACTGGAAAGATATAAACGATTGGCTAAAATCAACTTATACAAACATAATTGTAAAATAATTTGGTAGACTCACTAAATTATCGTATATTTGTACAACTTTAATTAACACATGCAGAGCGAAGATACATTATCAAAATACGGACAATCATTTCAAACTAAAGTAGTAGCTGCCATCTTAAGTGATGATAGAATGCTGGATACTTTGGGTGATGTGATTCATAAAAAATTCTTTGAATCCGAAGCAAACAAATGGATTGTGGAAGAAGTAGTTGCGTATTACGATGAATACCATAGAGTACCATCATTGGATGTATTCAAAGTTCAGGTTTCTAAAGTTGATAATCCGGCATTACAAAAAACAATCGTAGCACAATTAAAAGAAGTTTATCAGAGTATTGGAGGTTTGGACCTACAATATATCAAAGATGAATTTACTTCATTTTGTATTAATCAAAACTTAAAAAATGTAATCGTACAATCAATCGATTTACTAAAATCAGGCAACTATGATAAAATCAAAGAGTTGGTTGATAAGGCAATGAAGGTTGGGGTTGATGCTGATTTAGGTATGGATTACTTAACGGATTTCGAAGAACGTTACGATGAAACTTCCAGAGATACGGTAGCAACTGATTGGGATTGTATCAATGAATTAATGAATGGTGGATTAGGACCTGGTGAATTGGGAGTTGTAGTTGCACCATCTGGTGTTGGTAAAACTTGGGTTTTAGCAGCATTAGGAGCTGCAGCTGTAAAAGCTGGAAAGATTGTAGCTCATTATACATTAGAACTTTCACAAGGATATGTTGGATTAAGATATGATACTGTGTTTACACATATCGCATCATCTGATTTATCACAAAGGAGAGATGAAGTATTGGATAAAGTAAAAAGATTAAAAGGTAAACTTAAAATCAAATACTATCCACCAAAAGGAGCATCATCTAAAACAATTCAGGCTCACTTAGAAAAGATGATAGCAGCCGGTAATAAGCCCGATTTAGTTATTGTGGATTACGCTGATTTGTTATTATCACATTCAAACAAAACCGATAGTACATACGCTGAGCAAGGTGGAGTGTATATCGATTTAAGAGGTATGAGTGGTGAGTTAGGAATACCGGTTTGGACAGCATCGCAAACCAATCGTTCAGCAATTGATAGTGAAGTTATTGAAGCTGATAAGATAGCAGATTCATACGCTAAAGTAATGAACGCTGACTTTATTATGAGTTTAAGTAGAAAAGCTAAAGATAAACTTAGTAATACCGCTAGGGTGCATGTTATGAAGAATCGTTTTGGACAAGATGGAATCACATTCCCAGCCAAAATGGATACTACACATGGTACATTAGAAGTATATACTGCAACATCTGCGGATGGTGTGATGGCTACTAAAGAAAGTGCAGATGGAGGACAAATAGAAAGGCAATTATTGCATAAAAAATATGTTGAAACTATGCCGTTTGGAAACAAACCACAATTAGTTACAGGGTTAGGATAACAATTAAAAACAAAAACTATGGCACAAACAAGTCAAGAATTATTTGAACAAATCAAAGGACATTTTACAACCTTTGAAACTGAACACAACGGAACTAAAAAAGTAAACAAATCAAGAGCTAGAAAAGCAATTGGTGAGTTGAAGAAATTAGTAACTGCTTATAAGAAAGCTTCTACGGAAGAAGGAAAAGCAGCATAATATGATAGGGGAGTCTTACGGCTCCCCATTCATTATGTTATAATAGACATTAATTAAAACAGACAAAAATATTGAAAAATATTTGTAATTTACCAAAGGTTTATGAGTATATATTGTATTTATATTCACCCCAAATAACTTACAAAATTAGATTACACTATGAGCAAACTATTTACTGAAAGAATTCCATACAAGCCATTTGAATACCCGGATTATTACAACGAAGGTTGGTTGAAACAAATGCAAGCATTTTGGTTACATACCGAAATCCCGATGCAGATGGATGTTAAGGATTGGAATGAAAACTTAACAAAAGAAGAAAAACATTTAGTTGGTAATATCCTTTTAGGATTTGCACAAACCGAATGTGCAGTATCGGACTATTGGACTGGTATGGTTACTAAATGGTTTCCAAAACATGAGATTAGACAAATGGCAATGGCATTTGGTTCACAAGAAACAATCCATTCGGTTGCATATTCATATCTTAATGAAACATTAGGATTGGATGATTTTGCAGGTTTTCTGCACGATGAAACAATGAAGGAGAGATTCGAATTATTAACAAACACAACAGCGGATTGGACACCTGAAGATTTGAAAACAAACCACAAAGCTAGAGTTGAGGTTGCTCGTTCACTTGCTATCTTTTCGGCATTTGCGGAAGGTGTAGCATTATATTCTTCATTCGCTGTATTGTATTCTTTCCAAATGAGAAATCTATTGAAAGGAATCGGACAACAAATGAAGTGGAGTGTTAGAGATGAATCCCTACACTCAAAGATGGGTTGTCAATTATTTAGGCATATGTGTGAGGAGTTTCCTGAATTATTACAGGAAGCTAAAGCTGATATCTACAAAGCAGCTGAAATGATTAGAGATTTAGAACACAAATTCATTGATAAAATTTTTGAATTAGGTGATTTGGAGAATCTTAAAAAAGCCGATTTAAAAGAATTCATTACAAAAAGAGTTAATGAAAAATTAGGAGAGTTAGGATATAACCCAATTAAGGGTGGTGATGATTATTTTGAATTCGATGAAACTAAAGCATCTGAATTAGATTGGTTCTATCACTTAACAGGTGGTGTAACTCATACTGATTTCTTTGCTATGAGACCTACTGATTATTCAAAAGCAGGTGAAGGAGAAAATTGGGATAATATATTTTAAAAATAATTTATGAAAAATTTTGGAGAAGAATTCGGATGGGAAGTAGATGTTGATTTTCCATCTTGGGGTAATAACGAGATATATGTAAAAACTATATCTAAAACATATTTGCAAGCAGGAGAAAAACCTAAAGATGCATATTGGAGAGTTGCTACGGCGGTTGCTAAAAGATTAGATAAACCACAATTAGCAACAAAGTTCTTTGACTACATTTGGAAAGGTTGGTTGTGTTTAGCAACACCTGTGTTATCAAATACGGGTACCGATAGAGGTTTACCAATCTCTTGTTTTGGTATTGATGTGGGTGATAGTATTTATGAGATTGGTTCTAAGAACTTAGAATTGATGTTGTTAGCAAAGCATGGTGGTGGTGTTGGTATTGGTATCAATATGATTAGACCTGCTGGTAGTAAAATTACCGGTAACGGAACATCTGATGGTATTGTGCCATTTGCTAAAATCTACGATTCTACGATACTTGCAACGAACCAGGGTAGTGTTCGTAGAGGAGCAGCATCAGTAAACATTAAAATCGAACATAAGGATTTTGAAGATTTCTTAGAGATTAGAGAGCCTAAAGGTGATGTTAATCGTCAATCACTTAACTTACATCAATGTGTTGTAGTTAGTGATAGATTTATGAAGAAAGTTGAAGAAGGTGATGTAGAGGCTCGTAGAAAATGGAGTAAGTTACTTCAGAAAAGAAAAGCAACAGGTGAACCTTATATTATGTATAAAGGAAATGTAAACAAAGCAAATCCTGAAATGTATAAGAAGAACGGATTGAAAGTTCATATGACTAACATTTGTTCTGAAATCGTTTTACATACCGATGAGCAACATTCATTCGTTTGTTGCCTAAGTTCACTTAACTTAGCAAAATACGATGAGTGGAAAGATACTGACTTAGTTTATACATCTACTATTTTCTTAGATGGTGTATTAGAAGAATTCTTACAAAGAGCTAAGAATATGAAAGGATTTGAGAATTCAGTTCGTTCAGCAGAAAGAGGTAGAGCGTTAGGTTTAGGTGTATTAGGATGGCACACTTACTTACAACAAAAAGGATTACCATTCGAAGGTTTACAAGCTCAATTTGAAACTCGTAAGATTTTCTCTCAATTAAAGATTGAAAGTGAAAGAGCAAGTAGAGATTTAGCAAATGAATATGGCGAACCCCTATGGTGTAAAGAAAGTGGATTCAGAAACACACACTTAAGAGCAGTAGCACCTACGGTATCAAACTCTAAGTTGAGTGGTAACGTAAGTAGTGGTATTGAACCTTGGGCAGCTAATGTATTTACCGAACAAACCGCTAAAGGTACATTTATTAGAAAGAATCCTGAATTGGAAAGAGTACTTCGTAAGATTGGTAAGAATACCAAAGAAGTATGGGATAAGATTTTAGCAGATGGTGGCTCGGTGCAAGATTTACACTTCTTAGATGAATGGTGTTTCTTAGATGGTAAGTTAGTTGAATGTACGGAAGTGACTGAAGAATCACACAAAGGTAGATGTAATTCAGTTAAGGATGTATTCAAAACATTCAAAGAAATCAACCAATTGGATTTAGTAAGACAAGCTGGTGTAAGACAACAATATATCGACCAAGCAGTTTCTCTAAACTTAGCATTCCCTGCAACTGCAGAACCAAAGTGGATTAATCAAATCCATATGGAAGCGTGGAAGCAAGGTGTTAAAACTCTTTACTATATGAGAACCGAATCGGTATTGAGAGGTGATATAGCAGCAAGAGCAATGGATGAAACTTGTGTAAGTTGTGAAGGATAAACAAATAAAAATAAAATAAGATGTTAGAAGTAAAAAGATTTTCAGCAGTATGGTGTGGGCCGTGCAGAGCATTGGCACCTGTGATGGAAGGTATTAAAAGCGAATACCCCAATGTGGTATTTGAAACCATCGATGTGGATGTAGACCATGAACAAGCATCACAATTTGCAATACGTTCAGTTCCAACTGTTGTATTTGTAAAGGATGGGGTTGAAGTTAATAGATTAGTAGGAGTAAATTCAAAATTAGCGTATGTTAATTCGATAAATGAGCATTTAAAATAGTTGGTAATATCCAAAAAGTTTCGTAAATTTGTTATATGTGTGGAATAATAGGCGGTAATTGGTTTAGTTCAGAAGAACAAACGCATACCCATTTAAATAAAATAATTCATAGGGGCAGAGATGCTTCCGAAGTGGATGTTGTAGATACTTTCTACATTGGACATAATCGTCTTTCAATACAAGACCTGTCATCAACTGCAAATCAACCAATGTGGAATGATGACAGGACTGTTTGTATTGTGTATAATGGTGAGTTATGGGATAGTTCTTATACTGAAGAACTGAAAAATAGTATAAAAACACCTTTCAAAACGAAATCAGATACCGAAATAATCTTAAATGCATATTTGGATTATGGGACTGACTCATTCAAAGATTTGGATGGTATGTTCTCTTTTGCAATAGTTGATAGCACACTCAATAAAGTATTTGTTGTTAGAGATTATGTAGGTGAATTACCATTGTGGTACGCAATTGATAATGATAATAAATTAGTATTTTGTTCAGAAAAGAAAGGATTGCCTATTTCAGATTTATATGAGAAGCAAGTAAAGGCAATATATCCAGGTACATTTTTAGAATACAATTACAAAACATTAGAACATACGATTAAAACATATTACAAACTTCCAACTGAAATAATAAACGATGATAGAGAAACTATCGTTAAGAATATTAGAACAATGATGGAAGAAGCTGTAAAAGTCAAAATGGTATCAGATGTTCCTATTTGTACTATTCTTAGTGGTGGTATCGATTCAGTTATTACCACATACATACTTTCAAAAATCAAACCAGATATTCAGGCATTCGTTGTATCAATGGGTGATGGTGATACCAAAAATGATGATATAAAATATGCGAGAATTGCGGCTAAAGAATTTGGTGTAACACTACATGAAATTATTTTAACCGAACAAGATGTTGAAGATGCTATCAACGAAACTCTCTATGTAATTGAACAAAGTAGATGGCAAAACGTTGGTAGTGCAATTGCACAAATAGCATTATCTAAAAAGATAAATGAGTTAGGATTTAAAGTTGTATTTAGTGGTGACTTATCCGATGAGATTTGGGGAAGTTATGGACACATTCAAGCATTTCATTGGAGACCGGAGGATTACGATAAGGCTAGAAGGAAATTAGTAGAAGATGTGCATAAGACAAATTTCTTAACAACAAATCAATCCATTATGTGGGGTGGAACTGTTGAGGTGAGAACTCCGTATAGTTGGAGACCGTTTGTAGAATACACATTAAATATTCCACCATTATATCAGAAAGAAGGTGGTCACATGAAACCTTTATTAAGGGCTGCATTCAAAGGTGAGATTTCCGATGAACTATTATATAGACCAAAAGTTTACTTTGCAAAGGGGTGTAGAACCGGTGATATGATGGAAGCCAGAAAAAATATTTTGAAATCTCAATTAAAATCACTATATTTGTATAAAGACGAAATAAACTTAAATAAATTCTTTCAATATGCTTAATTTTGTAAAAGCCGAAAAAGGTACAACCGAAATGATAGAGGCTGTTAATCAGGCTTCAACTATCATTGATTTGTATCCTGAAATATTTCCACACCTATACAAGCAAGGTTTTAAGTTGGAAAAGTATATTGAGAAAGGTGGTATGATACTCCAAGATGGAGTTGTTATTACTTTTGGAAAATATAAATCTCATGGTAGAATGAGTAAAAACGCTACCACATATAAAAAGAAAGGAGATTTTATTCTTCACCAAATTGCAACAAACCATTCTAAATCAAATGCTTCAAGAGAAGTATTAGATGAGTTTGTAGAATATTGTAAATCACAACACGCTGAAAACTTATTTTTAACTGTTAGGGCATTCAATTATAGAGCAGTATTGTTTTATGAAAGATATGGTTTTGTAAAAGATAGTGATATAACTTGGACTAGTAAAAAAGATGGAGTTATAAATGGAATAGTATTCAGATTAAGATTGGTTGCAAACAAAAATATAGAAACGTTATGTATTTAGAATATTTCGATAAATTCAAAGGTATGCAACCGTACCTCCACATAAATTCAGAAGAATGGACTCATATTAAAGCCACATTTGATGTTAATGATGTTAAAGAATCATTGGCAGAAGTTGCAATGAGTTATGAATTGCCATATGCGGAAATAAGTGAAGAAGATGCTAGAAAAGAATATCTTGCACTTAAAGGTATAAGATGGAACGAATTGTTTACCGAAGGTGAATGGTTTCCAAGAAAAGCATCGGACTTTAGATATACTTTGGATTTTAAAGGTAAACCACAATACATTCGTAGATTAAATACCGGAAATGATGCATCAAATCATTTTCAACAATCAAATCGTTGGAGTGTAGACGGAACAGTATCACCTGGACCAGCTAGAACTTGGGCGAGTAAAGAATTTATGACAACTCTAATGGGTGGGTTATATACTCTTAAATTTGATGAAGTTGGTAGAAACCAACTAAGAGTGTGTTTAAGTTTGAGAAAATACATTTGTTCTCAATTTAAACCAAATGCAGCAAAAGTGTTGTATGATTTTTATGGAGCTAAAAATGTATTAGATATATCAGCAGGATGGGGTGATAGATTATGTGGATTCTTTGCATCTGAAAATGGTGAACATTATGTAGGAATAGACCCTAGAAAAGAGAATCATCCAATATATCGTAAACAGGCTGAATTCTATACTAAACACAATTCATTCTTTGAAACTGAAAAGAAAGCCGATTTTATAGAATCACCGGCGGAAGATGCAGACTTAACTCAATATAAAGACCACTTTGATATTGTATTTAGTTCACCACCGTATTTCAATGTAGAAAGGTATTCGTATGATGATACTCAAAGTTGGGTTAGATACAAAAACATAGATGCGTGGAACAAAGAGTTCTTACATAAAACAATTGCAAACGTTTGGCCTACTTTAAAGAAAGGTGGGATACTTGCGGTTAATATTGCGGATGTATATGCAAGTTCTAAAGGTGATGGTAAAGGTTATAAAGAAATTTGTAATCCAATGAATGATTTTATTCAAACATTGGGCGCAGAATATGAAGGATGTTTAGGCATGGAGATGGCAAAAAGACCTGGTAGTGCAGGAGCCGCTTCTATTATAGAAGGTGATGAGGAAAGATATAGTGAGGAAGCATTAAAAAAAGCAGAAGAAGCAGGTGATAAAACATTTTGTGAACCTATTTGGATTTGGAAAAAATTATGATAAAAGAGTACTTCAAAAAATTTTATGGGATGGAGCCGTATCTTCGTATTGAAAAAGAAGAATGGCAAACTATTCTCAAAACTTATACGAAAGAAGAAATCATAGATGAACTTTCGGAAGTATTGCATACATATCCACCACCAATCCCAAACATTACAGAAGAAGATACATTAGATGCTTACAAAAAATTAAAAGGAACTTGGTGGCCTGATATTTTGGTAGAAGGTAAATGGTTTCCACGTAATGAAAGGGTATCAACATATCCATTAACTTACGATGGTTCTGAATATTATTTTAGAAGAACTAATGTAGGTAATAACGCATCTAATCCGTTTCACATAGAAAATCGTTGGAAAGTTGATTGGGTTAGAACACCATCCGGTTGGAAAACTTGGCAAACTGTGGAAGGTATAAAAACTATTGTAAGAGCATACTTTACTTTGGATAAATTATTGTTAGATGTAAACTTAGAAACTTTAAAAATGGCAACAACATTAAGAAAGTATGTAGCATCACAATTTAAACCTGTCATTGCAAAAGCATTCTATGATAAATTTCAAAGTAAAAATGTAATGGATTTTTCAGCAGGATGGGGGGACCGTTTGGCGGGATTTTTTGCAGGAGAAACTACAAAGTTTTATTTAGGTATTGACCCGAATAGTAGTAATCATCCCAATTACCAAAAACAAATTGAGTTCTATAAAAAACATTCAACATTTTTTGAAGAAGATAAAGATGCAAAAATGTTACAAGCGGCAGCTGAAGATGTGGATTATTCGGAGTATGAAAATTTCTTTGATACAATCTTTACTTCACCGCCATATTTTAATACCGAAAGATATAGCTTTGATGATACCCAAAGTTGGATTAGGTATAAAAAGTTTGATGATTGGAACAAGGGGTTCTTTCATACAACTTTAGAGAAAATTATACCTACACTTAAAAAAGATGGTATATTGGCAATCAATATTGCTGATGTATTTTCTGCACCTGATAAGGGGTATGTAGATATAGTTAATTCTATGAACGATTTCCTCCATTCTAAGGGGTTATCTTATAAAGGGTGTATAGGTATGGAAATGACAAAAAGACCCAATAGTGGGGGTGCTGGGATGGCAGTATCGGATTATTATTCCGATGAACTGAAAGAAAAGGCAGAAGAAACCAAAAACCACGCATTTGGAGAACCAATTTGGATTTGGCAAAAATAAATTTGGTAAATCCAATAAAAAATCGTATATTTGTATTCACAATTTAAAATTTAAACATAAACAAACATGAACAAAGCAAAACTTACAAGATTCATCCAAAAGTACAGTTTGGGTGGATTAGTGGAATCGGTAACATTGAAAGCGGGCGATGGTAAATTAGTTACTCGTTTCATTTCAGATGATAAGACCGTATTAGGTGAAATTGAATTGGACAAATTCACATTTAATTCTCCTGATTTAGGAGTGTACACAACATCTCAATTATCAAAATTACTTTCAGTAGTTGGTGAAGATATTGAGTTAGATGTGCAAGAAATCGAAGGTAAATCAGTAAATCTTTTCGTTAAGAGTGGTCCTACCAAAGTTCAATATCCATTGGCGGATTTGGCAGTTATTCCAAATGTACCAGATTTGAAAAAACTTCCAGAATTTGATATCGATATCAACTTCGATGGTGCGTTTATTGATAAATTTATCAAAGCTAAAAACGCGTTGAGTGATGTAGATACTTTTACTGTATTAACTGAAAAAGGACAATTGAAAGTTGTATTAGGATATTCTAATATCAATTCAACTAGAGTTGATTTTGTAGTAAGTGAATCATATAGTGGTGATGTAAAACCAATTTCATTCTCTGCAAAGTATTTGAAAGAAATCTTAACCGCAAATAAAGAAGCAACTGCAGTTGTACTTAAAGTATCAACACAAGGTATTTCGCATGTTGAATTCAAAATTGATGATTTCACAGCAAAATACTTCTTAGTAGAACAACAATTATCCGCCTAATGAGTTTTAATTATAAGAAAAAATATTTCTATGAAAAGAATGACTGGTTGTACGAACCGGAAGTAAACTTATTATATGAAGATGTTCTCAAAATGCCATTCGCTGATTTTGAAAAGTGGGTGGCATTTTTCAGAGAACTCGCAGTAAGAGTATGGAATGAAACTGGCGCACCACCTCGTATCGGTGTAGACGAAAGCGAGATGATTGAGCAGTTTTCTAAACTACAAACTTACAAAGTAGAAAAGTTTGAAGAAAAAGATGATGAAGGAAACGAAGTTATTTTTAACTTCAATAAGTTCGCAACACCTGTAAATCAATTCTTTCCTGCAATGTATAAAACTGGCATTGGTGGTTCGGCATACGATAAACCAAAACCATCTATATACGATGTATTTGCAGATGATACCTATTTGCCAGAGTTTGTAAAACAAATGAGAAGACTAACTAGGCAAGATGGTATGTATCGTTTTTCTAAAACATTGCATTTAGACCATCCTGAATTTCACAATTCGCATATCCAAAGTGGTAAAGAGTGGATTGAAAAATGGGTAGCGGGAGATAAAAAAGAAGGATATGGGTTTTGCCTTTCCCAAGCGGATAGTAAAGTTCCATCACCACCAATTACAGCACAAGAGGTTAAAGACCTTTATGCGGCTGGTATATTGAAGTATGAAAACATATCTTCATTAAAAACTGCCGATTGGGGTGAAAATATCGATAATTTAATTGATATTCCAAAACAACCTATTCAGATTAAAATATATCCATTAGGACAACGAATATTTCCAGAAGCAACTGCTGCGTTTCGTATTGGAATGGGAACACAAGCGGTTGTAAATTTTCCACCACTTACTGCAAAGTATCTCTACAAAAGATTTACCGAGCATATTAAAGAACAGGATGTGATAAACATTTATGACCCATCTGCTGGATGGGGTGGTAGAATATTGGGAGCATTGAGTCTTGATGATAGAAATATTCATTATATAGGAAATGACCCTAATACTGAAAACTATATTCAAGAGATAGGAAAGACTCGTTATGAGTATCTTGCAGAATTCTTCAATAATAAAGTACCTGGTGCAGCTAATCCTTTTTGGGGACATGCAAATACTTACGAAATATTTACAACCGGTTCTGAGATTATTTCAGATGACCCCAGATTTCAAAAGTATAAGGGTAAATTAGATTTCGCATTTACTTCACCACCGTACTTTGATAGAGAAAGGTATTCCGATGATGATACACAATCATTTAAGAAATTTGGAAACTATGAAAGTTGGAGAGATGGCTTTTTAAGACCAACTCTTACAACAATCTACGAATATCTTAGAAACGATAGGTATGTTTGTTGGAACATTGCCGATATTAAAGTTGGACCTGATAAATTTTATCCGTTAGAGCAAGATAGTATCGATATACTTACACAATTAGGATGTGAGTATAAAGGTAAGTTAAGAATGACAATGAGTCCAATGACAGGAATGGACTTATCTAAGGCGAAGAATTGTATGCAGATTGAAGGCCAATTTTACAAATACGAACCAATTTTTATATTTTATAAACCATAACATAATAGATGTATCAAAACATTTTCTTTGAAAGAAATAGAAACTTAATTCATTTGTGGGATGACACTTTAGGTTATCGCACATTTCCATATAAAAAATATGCATATATTAAAGACCCGAATGGGGAATATCAATCTATGCATGGTGACCGTTTATCCAAAGTGTATAAATGGGAAAAGGATAGTGGAGAAGAATTATTTGAATCGGATGTGCCAGAAACCACCAGAGTATTAGTTGACCTATATAGTGATGATACACCATCTAAAGGTCACATTGTTTTAACTTTTGATATTGAGGTAGAAATGGTAACAGGTCTTCCAAACATTGAAAAAGCAGAAAACGAAATTACTTCAATAGCGGCATATGATGATGCTACAAAAGAGTATCACGTATTTGTTGTTGATAAGAAAGGCAAGGTAAATGGTAAATCATTTCAAAAAGATGGTAGAGATGTGCATGTTCATATTTTTAATAGTGAACGTGAACTACTAATGAAATATCTAACTTATGTTGAAAGTGTAAATGCAACGATTTGGACAGGATGGAACATCGATTTCTTTGACGTTCCATACCTGTACAATCGTATTAAAAATGTATGTGGCGAAAAACAGGCTAATCGTTTATCTTGTATAGGTAAAACATACTGGTCACCTTATCGTAATCGTTATAGTATTGCCGGTGTGAGTATTATGGACTATATTGGTTTGTATAAACGATACAACTTTGGTTTAGAGAGTTCATATACGTTGAATCATATTGCTACCAAAGAATTGGGTAGAGGTAAAGTTGAATATGAAGGAAGTTTGGATGACCTATTTGAGGATGATTTGGAGAAGTTCATTGAATATAACATTACTGACGTTGAGTTGGTTGTATCAATGGATGCAAAACTTCAGTTCATTGAATTGAGTAGAGCTATTTGTCATTCCGGATATACTCCATATGAGGATTATATTTTCTCATCAAAATATTTGGAAGGAGCGTGTTTGGCGTACCTTAAAAAGAAAGGATTAGTAGCACCTAACAAACCTAAGAACCACAAAGATAAACTTGCAGAACAAGCCGAAGCTGGTGAAGAAAAGTTTATTGGAGCATATGTTAAAGAACCTATTGTTGGTAAGTACGATTGGATTTATGACTTGGACTTAACATCTCTATATCCATCAATCATTATGACTCTAAACATTAGTCCAGAAACTAAAGTTGGTAAAATTAAAGATTGGGATCCTGAATCTTGGGTTAGAGGTGAAGATAGACAATATACTATTGTGGGTAAAACAAAGGAGTTTAGTTATAATAGAAAAGAATTAGAAGAAGTAATTAAGGATAACCAATTAGGAGTAGCTGCAAATGGTGTATTATATACACAAAAGAAACCAGGTTTGATTGCAGATATTTTGGATACTTGGTTCAAACAAAGGGTAGAATTCAGAAAGTTGGAGAAGAAGTATGGTGAGGCAGGTGATACTGAAAAATACGAATTCTATGGTAAGAGGCAGTTGGTACAAAAGATTCTTTTGAACTCAATGTATGGTGTGTTAGGACTTGTGGCATTTAGATTCTATGATATTGATAATGCAGAAGCGGTAACCATTACCGGTCAAACCGTAATTAAAAAAACTGCAGAAATGGCAAATCTTAAATACCAAAAAGAGTTGGGAACAAAAGATGATTACAATGTTTACATTGATACCGATTCAATTTATATGATGGCAGAACCTTTGGTTAAATTCAGATATCCTGAATATAAAACATTTGACCAAACCAGAATGGCATCCGAAGTAAACACAATAGCCGAAGAAACTCAAGCATTCTTAAATTCTTTCTATAATTTATTGGCTGAAAGATTCTTTTGTATTCCTAAAGAAAAACATCGCTTTGAGATTAAGAAAGAGTACATCAGTAAAGCAGGATTTTGGGTAGCAAAGAAACGATACGCACAATGGATGATTCTAAAGAATGGTATTCCGTGTGATAAGTTAGATGTAAAGGGATTAGATGTAGTTCGTTCATCATTCCCCAAAGCATTTCAGGACTTTATGGCAAAAATGCTAAAGGATATTCTAATGGGTAAAACGAATGAACAAATAAACGAATCACTTTTAGAATTCAAAAAGAACATTTATAGTTTACCAATAAACAAAATAGCAAAAGGTGGGGCAATCAAAGAGTTGAGTAAATACGATAAAGGTAAGTGGAGAAAGGATAGTGGATTAGCAATCGCTAACTTTGAGAAAGGCACACCTGCGCACGTTAAAGCTGGAATTGCATACAATCGATTATTAAAGTTCTTCGAATGTCCGTTTAAACATGAACCTATTAGAGATGGTGAAAAAGTTAAGTGGGTATATCTTAAAAGCAATCCATTAGGAATAGATACTGTTGCATTTAAAGATTATAATGACCCTAAAGATATATTAGATTTCATTAACAAGTATATAGACAGAGATGAAATCTATAAAGCAGAATTGGAAAATAAATTGAATGATTTCTTTGGAGCTCTTAAATGGGAGATGGCATCCGCAGAATCTCAAAACGCAAAAAAGTTTTTTGAATTCTAAACTTTTTTTCGTATATTTGTAAAACAAAACAAAATTATGGCAAAGACTAAAAAAACAAAAAAAGAAGAAGTACTTAAGTTCGATGAACCTAATGTAACTATATCACAAAAGAAGTACGAAGAATGTGAGTGGTGTTTTCAATTTGATGAAGATGAACCGCAAATATTCGCATGGACAGATGATGATTTAAATAAAAATGAAGACCCTAAAGTAATTTTTACAATTACTAATGTTGAAAATTCATATATAACTTTCCAACACGGAAATACTGGTAAAATATTTAAACTATTTGCTAGAGAACTTACCGATGCGGGTAGAGAATTGAGAAACAAACAAAAAGAATCTTTTAAAACTATTAACAATGCAAGTGAAAATAAAGAGGCTTAAGCCGAATGCTGTAATTCCGGCGTATGCTAAAGATGGTGATGCTGGTATGGATTTGGTAGCAACTGAAATCCTTAAAGATACACCCGAACAAATAACTTATGGTACAGGATTGGCAATGGAAATTAGAGATGGGTTTGTGGGATTAGTATTTCCACGTTCATCAATCCGAAAAACCGGTTTACAATTAAGTAATTCAGTTGGTGTGATTGATAGTGGGTATAGAGGTGAAATCCAAGCCACTTTTAATAAAGCATTTGGTAGTGAAGGTATGTATGATGAAATGAAAGTTAAAGAAATACAACCAAATGAATATTATAAAGTAGGTGATAGAATTGCACAAATCATTATCATACCATATCCACAAATCGAATTTAAAGAAGTGGATGAACTTTCAGATTCAGAAAGAGGTGAAGGTGGATTCGGGTCAACTGGTAAATAAAAAATAAAAATATGTTTGAATTAAAAGAAGAAGAACAAATAAACCACTCACTTTGGGTGGAAAGATATAGACCATCTAAATTAGAGGACTATGTTGGAAATGAGCATCTTAAAAATAAAGTTGCTGGATACATTGAAAGTGAAGATGTACCACATTTACTTTTCTTTGGAAAAGCGGGTACTGGTAAAACTACATTGGCAAAATTAATTGTTAAATCAATCGATTGTGATTATATGGTAATTAACGCATCGGATGAAAACAATGTGGAAACTGTAAGGAACAAAGTAAAGAACTTTGCATCATCTATGGGATTCAAAAAATACAAAATCATTATATTAGATGAGTTTGACTATATGACTCCAAACGCACAAGCAATCCTTCGTAACTTAATGGAGACATTTAGTAAACATTGCCGATTCATTTTGACTTGTAACTATGTTGAAAAGATTATCGAACCAATCCAAAGCCGTTGTCAAACGTTTCAAATCACTCCACCAACTAAAAAGGATGTAGCAATTCAAATGAGTAAGATTTTGAAAGCGGAAGATGTTCAGTTTGACCCAAAGGATTTAGTTCCTATCATTGATTCTTCTTATCCAGATATTCGTAAAATTATCAATACTTGTCAATTGAATTCTCTTAAAGGTAAACTACAAGTAGACGTTCAAAATTTATTAGAGAATGATTATAAGATGAAAGTTTTGGATATCCTTAAATCAAAGGATGATAAACGAAACAAATATATGAACGTAAGACAGGCAATACTTGATTCTAAAACAACTGATTTTACCGATTTATTTACATTACTATATGATAAGGTAGATGAGTACGCTGGAGAAAATACTGCAAACGTAATATTGGTATTAGGTGATGGAGTTGCAAAATCGGCGGTAGCGATTGATAAAGAAATTATTGCAGCCGCAACATTAATTCAAATTTTAAATATTATATAATGGCTAACATTTTAGGAGCAGGTGGACAACCGATAGAAGAAAAACCAATTCCATTAGAAAAAACCGAACCAATCGCATGTAAAAAATGTGGTGGTGAAGTTTTCGTACAAGGGTTCGGATTTCGTAAGATTTCAAAGTTATTAACTGGTAAACCAAAAGATGAAGTACTACCAGTTGAATTATTCCTTTGTGGAGATTGTGGTGAAGTACTTAATGAATTATTACCTCCGGGTTTAAAAGTAGAAGAATAATATGCCAAAAGGACTATTTGACCACATCAATGCAGTAACAAAAGAACAAGACCCTAATTATTGGGATAAATTGGATGATGCCGATAAAAAGACTTGGAGTAATTGGTTAATAATTCGTTATATGTCTATGAATCCGGAATGGATAGAACTTATAGCAGAAATACAACCTTATATCCAAGAGGCACCACCAAGAGCAGTTTACAAAGCACTCATTGGTGTTATACCAAAAGGTAAAACATATCTTCGTTATATGAAGGGTAAATCCGTAAAAGATTACGAAGAATGGTTAATTGAATTAGTTGCCAAATGGTATGAAGTTTCTACAAAACATGCATCCGAATATTTGGATATACTATACGAAAGTACTTCTGGAAGGGAGGAAATAAAAAGAATTGCAGAGGCGTATGGTACGGATACGAAGCTAATTACTAAGCTCAAACTTAAAGTTTAATTTGGTAATCTGAAGTATTTTTCGTATCTTTACATAATAAAATAACATAATGGCTAAAGTATCATTTTCGCAGTACTCAATGTGGAGCAGTTGCCCACAACAATATAAATTAAATTACATAGATAAGTTGGGTGAAAGTTCCGGTAACATTCATACTATATTTGGTTCTGCTATGCACGAAACAATCCAACATTATCTTTCAGTTATGTATGGTGTATCAAAAAAACAAGCAGATGAAATCAACTTAGATAAGTTGTTGCTTGAACGTATGCGAGAAAACTATACGAAAGAAAAAGATTTGCTATCCGAAGGAACTCCCTGTGAGCAAATTGAATTAGAAGAATTCTATGGTGATGGCAGAAGAATCTTATCTTGGTTCAAAAAATATTGTAGTAAGTTCTATTCAAAATCTGGATATGAATTAGTTGGTATTGAAATTCCTTTGAACGCTAAAATCAAAGAAGGTGTAAACTTTATTGGGTTTATCGATATAGTATTAAGAGATTTGGCAGAAAATTCTATAATAATTGTAGATTTGAAAACATCTACACAAGGATGGAATCAATATCAAAAAGCGGATGAACTTAAAAATTCACAAATACTATTATATAAAAAATATTATTCAGAGTTATTTAATGTTCCTCTTACAAAGATTAAAGTTGAATATCAGATAATGAGAAGGAAATTGCCAGAAGATACCGCATTTCCTATTCCATACATTTCCAAACACGTTCCATCAAGCGGAACACCAACCGTTACTAAGGTATATGATAAGTTTGTAGAGTTTATTGATACCGTATTTGATGATACGGGTAACTACAAAGATATCCCATATCCTAAAGTTCCTGGCAATAACAAAAAGAATTGCAAATGGTGTCAATTTTTAGGTAAACATTGTGACGGAAAACCTTGATAAAAATTGTTGTTTTTTATTTTTGTATATACTTATATATACAAATATATTAAATACACAATGCAATGATTCAAGACAACACAAAGCTAACAACTGTGAAAATATTGAAAGATGTGTATTCATCATTTAAAAAAGTTTCCTTTGATTCTGATGTAACATTACAAAAGCTGGTAAATAGAACAGTTGAAAGATATGTTAAAGATGAAGATTTTAGAAAAGAAATGAATGAGTACTTACAACTACAAATATCAGGTTCACAATTTTAATGAAAAAATAAGTTATGGCAAAAAAGAAAAAAATCCTATTACTATCAGATGATTTGAGAATGGCAAGTGGTATCGCCACAATGTCTAAAGAGTTAGTGCTAGGTACTATACACAAATACGATTGGTTTCAAGTAGGAGCCGCAATCAACCACCCCGAAGCTGGTAAGATTTTAGATTTAAGTGAAGATATTCAAAAGAATTATGGAGTAGCAGATGCTTCCCTAAAAATACTTCCTTGGAATGGCTATGGTAACGCTGATTTAATCCGTCAATTGATTAACTCCGAACAACCAGATGCTATCTTACACTTTACTGACCCTCGTTATTGGACATGGTTGTATGATATTGAACATGAAATCAGACAGAATGTTCCAATTTTATTTTACGCGATTTGGGATGATTTACCAGACCCATTATACAATCGTAACTACTATGAAAGCTGTGATTGGATTGGATGTATTTCTCGTCAAACGTATGGCATCATTAAAAGATTATCAGCATTGGATACTAAACCAACTTGGAAACCAAAAGCAGATTGGCAGGTAAGTTATGTACCACATGGTATTAATACTGATTTATATAAACCAACCGATGTACCTGCTGAATATCGTAAAGAAATTTTAGGTGGTAAAGATTACGATTTTGTGTTGTATTGGAGTAACCGTAATATTCGTAGAAAACAACCAGCGGATGTTATCGTGGCTTTCCAAAAGTTTTGTGATAAGATTGGTAAAGAGAAAGCAGATAAATGTGTATTAGTAATGCACACACAACCTGTTGATGAGAACGGAACTGATTTACCAGCAGTAATTGAAGCTGTTGCACCTAATTGTAATATTGTATTCTCTGAAAAAAGAAGGTTACAACATGAGTTAAATTGGAACTATAATATAGCAGATGCAACAATCAATATTGCTAACAACGAAGGATTTGGATTAGCAACTGCAGAATCGGTAATGGCTGGAACTCCAATTATTGTAAATGTGACCGGTGGATTGCAGGACCAATGCGGATTTGAAGTTGATGGTAAACTACTAACAGCGGATGATTACATTAAGATTGGTTCACTTCACCAATGGAGAGAGTGGGAAGGAAAAGCTAAACCTGGTCCTTGGGCTAGACCTGTATGGAGTAGAGCATTGGCAT
>JACCDZ011316682.1_pt1 | contig 20876 bp, 20 predicted proteins | sample 7449551 | NCBI WGS metagenome assembly JACCDZ01 (sample SAMN15323452, study PRJNA562643) | freshwater metagenome | isolation source: river surface water | place: USA:Blue River Watershed | collected 2017-08-18
TGTAGCACGGGGATTGAGCGCAGGACGTTGTCAAACACCTGCCCTACGCTTTGTGGTTGATCGTGAAGACGAAGTCGCCACGCATTCAGCCGAAACATCCTGGATTGTTCGCGGGTCTTGGATTACGGGCCCTAAAGGCGCCGCCCTAGACGCAACCCTAAATGAAGAGATCGGAGATGAAGAATCTGCGACTAATTATTTGGAGAATATGCTCGAAGTACCTGAAGCAACAATCCTATCAACACAGGTGAAGCCGTGGACTGAACATCCTCCTCCACCTCTCATTACTAGTACCTTGCAACAAAGCGCATCATCACTGTTCCATAGTAATCCCAATAATACTATGCGAGAAGCACAGCGTCTTTATGAAGCATGTCATATTACCTATATGCGGACAGATAAGGCTGTTCTTTGTGCCGAGGCTATTGCCGAGGCTCAAGGTCTTGTTACGTCCAAATATGGGCCAGAATATGTTGGTTTCGCCGCTACTGCAGCAGATGAGCCAGCAAAAAAGAAAAAGGTAACCAAGTCTGCGGCCAAAGCAGAAGAGGAGCCCAAAGCGCAAGAGGCCCATGAAGCCATTAGACCAACACATTTCGATGTAGAGGTCCTACCAGGTGATGAGTGGACACCTCTTGATCGCAATATTTATAAACTCATCAGATCACGTGCTCTACAAGCAGTAATGGCACCTGCACGTGGTGATTCAATTACCGTTAAGTTGTTGCCTGAAGGTGAAGAGGACGATATGTTCTGGTCAGCCACGGCACGTCGCACGACATTCCAAGGTTGGCGAATTATCGGTGCAAAACCTGTTAATGATGATGAAGAATCAGACGAGACCTCCGCCGAAAAGGCAGACAGCTTCGCCACTCTCACATCTTTAAAAGTCGGTTCAAAAGTCAATTGGACCTCACTTGAAACACAACCACATATTACTAAGGCCGCACCACGTTATACTGAAGCAACACTTGTAAAAGCTTTGGAGCAGCGTGGTATTGGTCGCCCATCAACATTTGCATCACTATTAGATGCAATTATGGAACGTGCATATGTGGAGAAGAAGAATATTGAGGGTCAGAAAGTGACTCTAAATAAATATTCTGTGAAGTCTGGCGATGACAAAGTCGTCAAGCAAACATTTACCCGTGCACTGGGTGCAGAGAAAGATCGTCTAGTTCCAACCGAACTTGGACGTCAAATGCTCGCCTTTGCACTCAAACATTTTGCCGATCTATTTGATTATGGATATACAGCTGGTCTTGAGACACGACTCGACCATATTAGTGAAGGCAAAGAAGCATGGAAGTCTGTCTTGAAAGAGACATGGACCTCCTATAAAGATCGTGTTACTGCCTTGTCAACTGTCGTCGGTGCGACCACAGGAGGTCCTTCCAAAGATACTGTTAAAGATCTCGGTGGGGGCTTAAAGGCACAAGTAACGAAGAAGGGTCCACTTTTGATTCAAGAGGGATCCAAAGAGGGCGAAAAGGCAACCTTCCATGGTTGGCCTACTGGTGTCTCTTTTGCTGATATGACAGCAGAGATCGCCCAGAAATTTATTGCAGCAAAGGCTGCAGCTGTACCGACAATTGGTACACATGAAGATGAACCTATCACTATGCATAAGGGTCAATATGGCAATTATGTGAAGTGGAAAGATATCAATGTCAGTGTTAAGGCAGAAGATAGTCTGGAAGTAATTATTGAAAAAATTAAAGCGAAGATTGGCAATACAACATCTAGTGAAGTAAAGAAGTCACAAGTAGTTGGTCCATTTACATTTAGTACTGGACCATATGGCCCCTATATGTATAAAACAGACTTGAAGACGAAGAAATTTGTTTCTGTTCCTGCTGGTATCGATCCATCTAAACTCACAATTAGGGAAGCAGATGAGATCTATAAGAAGGCTCTAGAAGAGAAGGAAGCGAAAGCTAAAGCTGGAGCGAAGTTCGCCGCCATTAGCGCAGCTAAAGGTCGGGCTTACTGAGCCTAATCTTTAATTAGGCGAAGTTCGCCGCTATTCGTACTGCTAAAGGACGCTAGTTCACTATCAGTCAATTAAAATAAAACTGAGTATATTTTTTTGATAGAAAGTTGATAGAACTATTATGACAACACCATTAAATAAAGCGAAGTACGAGTATTACTGCTATTTGGTAACAGTTACTGATGTTACGTGTGACCCAGGCTGGAAGCGACTACAAATAACACCTAATGGTGTGCATTTCAGCAGTGAAGTAAAGATGCTTGTGGAAAAAGCTAAACAATCAGAATCATGTATTGAGTCTATTATCTGGATTCGATCAATGGATCAATTAGTGAAGGAATATCCAGAAATTCTTGAACGACTTGAAACAACATTTAAACCTATTTATGAAGCTGCGAAAGCATTCGATACATGGGCGTAAATTAATATAAAATTGAATAATTTTTATTACTCATACTAATAGTCAAGAATGGAAGCTATTATAACTCATAGAGATATTATTTATCAAATAATCAAAAATCCAATTAATATCGATCCAAATTACAATAAAAGTATGTATCATATCTATATGGGATCAAAATTAATGGCGTATGTAGAAATGCTAATGTTTACATATGATGTTCCTGTATTTACCAAACATCTTAATGAATTGTTTGAATTCTTAATTCAATATTCAACAGTTATTGAAGAATTTCCAACATTTATGCCAGTCATTGTAACAGCAGTTAAATATATTAGAACGAATCCAATACTATTTTCTGAACAGACAGATGGATTTCAGGCAACAAGAAGACTTCTAGAGACTAGTCGTATACTTCGTATTGCGTATGAATAATCTTCTCAAAAGGCAGAAGAATGGAAGCGAAGCCTGAAGTATCTACAGGAGAATCAACAACTACAACTGTAACTGCACAGGCACCTGCAGCTGTGCCTGAAACGAAGAAAAAAAAGAAGAATAATGGATGGACACCTGAACAAGAAGACCTCATGGCTAATTGGTCAGATATTGCCTCCTGTTACAGACTATTACATGATAAGACAGAGAAGAGATATAATAAATTTAATATGGCTATGACGATTCCAGTTATTATGTTATCAACAATGACCGGTACGGCAAACTTTGGTATGGGATCTCTTTTTGGTAACGATACGGGGTCTCAGCGATTTGCTAACTTAGCTATTGGGGGTGTTTCCCTAATTGCTGGACTAATGACAACGTTGGGTAATTTTTTGCGTTTTGCGCAAAACATGGAGGCACATCGTGTTGCTGCAGTTGCATGGGGTAAATTTCAGCGTCAAATTGCTGTCGAACTAGCACTACATCCTAATGAACGCCATGATAGCATGGACTTCATCAAAATACAGAGAAATGAATTAGATAGACTCATTGAACAGAGTCCACCAATCCCTGAGAAAGTTATTAGTCGTTTCGAGAAACAGTTTAGTGGTGCCGCTATTAAGAAACCTGATATCTGTAATCATTTAGAGCGTACATCCGTCTATAAAATGAAAAAGACACCTGCAGAAGCAAGTACTCCTAATAGTCTAGAAGAGATCCCTCCATTGATCCATCCCGTCGGATCTGCTGCTAGTAGAATCCAATCCTTCATTGTCAAAGCACGTCACGGTGCACCAGAGAGTCCCAAAAATATCCTTGATGTTACTGGCATTTATGGCGATGATAATGTTTAAAGTTATTATTTTCAAAGAACAAATTCTTAAATCATTTTATGTTTAAAGAATTGGCTCTTGCGAGCACGGACGCTTCCTGTTGGGATCGAACCAACGACCTCACGGTCTCCTTGAGTTTTTCTCATAACAGCCGTGCGCTCTAACCTAACTGAGCTAAGGAAGCAATAGTAAGTTTCCTTACCACTAGATCCGGAGAAGAAAACCCATCATTTTAAACGCATGTTTTAGCGCCTACGTGTCTGCAATTTACGTTTACCTCCACGTTTCCGTGTCCCATGTAATGGACTTTTATAGGGCCATTTACATACTTTTCCATAAGACATAAGTGAATCAATTGGCAATGATCCAGGACTAAATTGATTAGGAGATAACATAATTTCCTTAATTGTTATTGCTTTATCATTTGCGGCTAAATCAAATGTAGTAGACCAGCTTTCACAATGATAAGGTTGATTTGGACCTAGCGACTTCTCTTCTTTATTTGTTACATGAGAATTATACATGTCACGCATTACATTTGGTTGTACAATTAAAGCAATTTGACCGTTTCCATCTGTTTTATTTTCAATCCGGTTACGAACAAATTGTGCAATTGTTGTCATTAAACTATTATATGAATAATCGAATGGAATCTTCTGTAGATAAGTGAAGTCAATTGTTTTAGGAATAATTTTCTGTAAATCGTTGTAAGGTATGCGATCAAATGATGGATCACGAGGATATTTAGCAAACAAACCTTTAGAACCACCTGGTGCACCAGGTATAACAGATGAATCAATTAAAAACATTTTAGGATTTGACCATCTATGTGAAATTAATCCACTACGACTTCTTAAATTAGGGAACATTTCAAATATCTGTTCATTTGTTCCATATATTAAAATTGCAGTTTGTATTGTTTTTAATGTAGGAGCAATCAAAACATGATCCATAATTTGCTGTTTCAATTCTTCACGTTTCCTCAATGCTAAATTAATACCTATATCACTAAGTGTTGTTTCTGGACCCTCTTCTACTGCTCTATATGCATTTATATTAGCCGTTGTATCCTTTATTAATTTTGATAGGTCGCGACAAGAAACTGAATCTGCAATTATGAATAGATTCTGTGTTGAATCAACTCTTTCAAGTTTCTTCTCTAAATTTTGGACAATCATCGGATTTGTTTTAAAATCAGGTTTTCCTATTTTTTGTAATAATAATCCTGGCTGTGCTCTACCTACGACACTAACATTTGGCACAGGTGGTCTAGGAGGTACAATAACTGCAGGAGGTTTAGGAGGAGCTACAATAACTGCTGATCTAGCATTTGCTTCTTGACGAAGTCTTCTAATCTCCTGTTCACTATCACGTGCTAATTGTTTTGCATTCTCAACATTTTTCCTTGCACGAGCAATTAGGGATTCGTACTCAGCTCTAGCTCTTGCTAATTCATCATGACTTGTTCTCTTTACAAGATCAATCGCAGCATTTTTAGAACCTTGTAATTCAGCAATATATTTACGAGCAGCTTCTAAATCTTTTTCGAGAGTAGATGATTTATTAACAGTATTAATTGTCTTTCTCAAAGTCTCTGCTTCTTTCTTTGCTGTCTCTAATTCAGCTTCATATTCACGTACTAATTCTTCTTTAGCAGCCTCTATTTGTTCTGTTAATTCTTTGATTGCATCTTCCTTCGCTCTGGCTGCAAATTCCTTGGCTTCATGTGCTTCTCTTTCTGCGATCTTAAGTGCATTCTTGGAATTCTGAAGTGCCTGATCAAATGTTCTCATTACTTCTTCTTCAGCAGCCTCCTTTGCTTTTGCAACTTCAGACTTCATCGTTTCGGAATTCTTAGCTAATTGATTTACACGACTTTGCATTATTTGTTTTTCTTTAGCCAATTCAGCATTTAATTCCCTGGCTTTTAGTTCAGCTGCATTGCGACTCTGTTTCGTTGCATTCAATTCAGAGGCACGACCCTGTGCCTCTGCTAATTGTCCTTCTAATTGTTGTATACGTTCCATAGATTTAGTTAATTGTTCACCTTGACTTTTTGTTATACCACGAGCCGCAGCTAAATTTGCAGTTAATTGTTCTATTTGTTGTTTTGCTATAGTCTCTGCACTAGTTATCGCATTTAACTGTGTTCTAAGAGGATTTAATTCTCCACGTGCTTCCGCTAATTGTGCTTCAAATGCAGTTTTCATTTCTCGTTGTGCACCTTGTATTGCAGATTCAATTTCCGCTTGTTTAGCAGCTTCTACTCTACGAATGCTTGCATTCATTTGACTACGAAGATTACGCAATGCAGCATTCTTTGTTGCAGCATTTGCTGTTGATCTTTCTATTAATCTACTCTCTAACTGTTGTAATCGTTGTTCATATTCAGCTTTAATAGCAGCAGTTGCGGCATTTTTTTCAGCGTTTTTAGCCGCTTTTGCAGCAGCAACTTCACTACTTTGTGCAGCCTCTGCTGATGTTTTTTGACTAGCCAATTGTTGCTGAAGATTTTTAATTGTCGCATTACGTGCTGCAATATTTGCAGTTCGTGCTTCTAACTGTGCTTGGACATCAGTAACAGCTTGTTCAATAGCAGCCTGTTTATCTGCGACTGCACGTGCAAGGGCCTCTTCAGAAGCTTGTAATTTCATTTCAACTGCTCGAATCTTGGCATTTGTCATACCCTTTCGTTGTGCTTGTAATAAAGCTTCAGTTCCACCAGGAACTAAAGTACTAATTGTACCCTTGAGACTAGTGGAACTTGGTACAGCTCCTTGTTCAAAGAATGCTATTTTTTCACTAACTGGTACATTAGATTTTTGACTTTGTGCAGCTACATGTGATGCTTCATTCAATTGTCCATTACTAGGACCTTTTAAATAGCTAAAACCAGGTGCTTCTGCTATTTGTTGAGTTAGTCCAGGAACATGTTCTGATGCTAAAGCACTTCTGGTTCCTTGAAGTGGAAATAATCCACTATATGGTGGACGTTTCGGTACTTTAGTTGGTAGACGTGTTGGTACTTGTACGAGGCTCTCTAATCCTTTAGTTACAACTCCTGTAGCCCTTTTTGCTGTCCCTGACATACTATCTAATAATAATAACTAAAAAATTAGTATATATTATTATTTATTATTTTGAGAGCCAATGAAGCCGGCAAACAGGGACATATTTATCTGCTGCGCCGATCTCCACGGTTTCTTCAACAGATCCACTAACTTTCTTAGTGAAATGTGCAGCAGTACCATCACGACAAACAGCGCAATAAGAAGAAAGTCTCAAAACGTTCTCAGCGATGGGAACAAGATCAAGCATCTGTCCAAATGGTCGACGACTTGCATCACCATCTAAACCGGAAACGACAACTTGTAATTTGTCGTGTTTATCAACCCAACTCTCAACGTGATTCCTCAAATCATCAAAGAATTGTCCTTCATCAATAACAATTACATCATAAGCAGCAATTTCCTCATCAGACAATTCACCTAAATGTAGTACGGAACGGGCAGGAACAGTATCTAGATCATGTGATGCAATACAATTAGAGCCATAACGAGTATCATGTGCATAATTGATTACGAGCACTTTAAAACCAATAGACTTATAACGTCTAATATGACGTAAAAGTTCAGTAGTTTTCTGAGCGAACATGCATCCGAGAATTACAGTTAGGTGTCCCATTCTTGACTCTACTTAGTGACGCCGTAAGTCCTCAGTTTTGCCTAGACGCTTGCGTTCCAATAAACACGTAATAAATAATAGGCTAAACCATTAGTATGCCTCCAAGACTTGAAGATTTACCATGTGTTTGTATCTCATTGGCCCGGCGCCAAGATAGATGGAAAAGATTTAATGAACAACCTGAACTTCGTGCACTTCCGAATCTTCGTCGATTTGAGGGCGTTGATGGTAAAAAAATCGATTTATCAAAAGATAAACGTGTCAGTGTTTTTACCAAGAAGAATATTTTAACGCATAGTCGTCGATCTCATCATGAGCTTGATAGTATTGGTGGGGTAGGTTGTGCACTTAGTCATATAGGAGTATGGCGAGAATTCTTAGATTCAGGAAGTCCCTATATGTTAGTATTTGAAGATGATGCCATAGTATATCCTGGACTTGTAGCATCAGTGAATGCTGCGCTACCTGAAGATTTTGACTTAGTAGTGCTAACACGTGCATATACATCACGAAACATTATTCCAGTAAATGGATTTGACGAAGCAACTGGTTTTGTTCTTGCACATTGTTATATTATTAGTCGCCGTGCAGCACAAATATTTTACGATGAGGCATTTCCAATTACAGGGCATATTGATCTCTATATGTCAACTCAATGTAATTTACATAAATTAAAACTCTATTGTTCGAAGACGTTAGCTGCACCACAATTTCAACAGGGTTCAGACATTGTAACAAAGCCTAAATGTTATATATGTGATGTGCCAACTGACTATGAGAAATCAATGGCTTTAATTAATCAATGGGACTTAAAGCTAGCAAGAACGAGTGAAATACTATTAGGAGTTGTGGTATTTGCATGGATTTCGCATCAGGCTTTTTCATGGATGCGATCAAGGGAATAATAGAATATAGAATCGACAATTAGGAGAAAAATGATGATAAGTCAAGGACAGAATGCATTGTTACCCGATTCAACACGTGCTAATCGTAAACCGCGCACGCTCCGGTATGATATAAGTTCTTATGACCGCAATTTTGCAACTGAACATAGTCATAGATTCCGTTGGCGTCTTCCAAATGCTGTTCGTGAAGTCTGTGAAGTCAGTTTAGTCGGTGGATCGATTCCAATACCAGTAACAAATGTATTTAGTCAGTCAAGTCAAGTACATAATTACAGTTACAATAAATTTACTGTAGATATTGGTGGAACTCAATACAATGTTACAATTCCTAATGGTAATTATACAGCGTCTACATTAGCTGCTGCATTACAGACAGCTCTTAATGCATTACCACCTGTTACTACATTTGTTTGTGCTGTAAATTCACTCACTGGTGGTATAACTATTACTGCATCTGCTGGTGACTTCTCTTTCCTTTTTGGATCTGGAGGTTATGTTGATACAGTGGATGCGAGTACAGGGGCTGTTCTCAAAATGGGAAGTCCCGCACTTCTCTTCGGGTTTCTTCCAGGAATTGATGTAACTAGTTCTTCTAGTGTTTTATCTAGTCCTAATTCAATGGATGTTAATATGTTAGTCAATCGAATTTATGTATACTTCAACTATGATACAAGTCAGGATCTAGTTTCCTACGATCGCGGATTAGGTCGTCGTCAGCCATCAGCAATAGTGTATATGGACACTGTAATAAATGATAGAAAGTATTTGAATAAAGAGACATTTGTCCCTCTAATTGTAGCGAAGCCTGCACCTATAGCGAGAATTAATGCACTTCAGATTAGTTTTGAAGATTTCTTCGGTAATCCAGTTGACTTCGGTGGACGTGAAGTATCCTTGGCTATTGAAATAGTTTCATTAGAAGCATAAAGCAATGAATAAAAAAATTGATAATTATTATATTGTATTGTATTGACAGACGAATAAAGATGAACGTTGAAGCTTTCAAGATTACACCCACGAGCACTTTTGTGAAGGTCCGCGGTCTCCAAACCGAGGCACCTCATATTCCTCTCTCTATTATTGCAGCCATTGATGTCAGTGGTTCAATGGAGGGAGAACGACTTGAGTATGTAAAGAATTCTCTCAATCACATGGTTCCCATGATGACTGCGGAGGATTCATTCTCACTAATTGCATTTAGTGATGCAGCAACAATTCATTGTGAGAATGTCGCGCTTAACACAGCCGGCGTTTCAACAGTACAAAATATTATTGAAAATCTCACAACTATCAGTTCTACCAATATGGGGTCTGCACTCATTGCAGCTCGTGATATTGTTAGTCGTACACCTTGTAATAAGAAGGTGTGTATTCTTCTCCTCACTGACGGCCATGTGAACATGGGTATCAATGATGAGACTGCCCTGAATGCTCTTGCAAATAGTATTCGGGATGTAAGCCGTCCAGCTCCCCCTGTGGGGACTGAAATGGCTCCAAGCTCTATTTCCCTCTTTGCGGTGGGATATGGAGTAGATCATAATTTCACCCTCCTGCAATCATTTGCACGTGATGGTGGTGGTTCTTATCAAGTTGTCAATTCACTGGAGCATGTCGCTACAGTGTTTGGTGATATGCTTGGTGGAATGCAAACAATTGTTGCGCAGAACGCAGAGATCCTTTTGGCCCCTGGGGCTAAGGCTCTGACTGGTCTGCGAACTACTAGTACAGGGGTGCAGCTTGGAGATATCTATGCCGGCGCCCAAAACTCACTTATTATTGATAATATGCCTGTGGCTGTGGACAATACAGCTCAGAGTATTAATTATCGATACTTTGATGTTACAACAATGACCTTGGTCTCAGGATCATGTGTCATCTCTCTGGAGTCAGGTCCAGAGATTATCCGTGAGGGGACCTTGTTCACACTGAAGCAGAACATGGCCGCTCTCATGAATCGTATTGCAACGGGAGTAATCCCGCATGCGGATCTAGGAAATCAGATTCAGTCAGCAATCGACGAACTCCGACCTTATGCAGCTACAGAGCCATGGGTCAACACTATGATGATCAACTTTGAGAGACAGATTCGTCTCATTGATCGCATGGGTGCAGCGTATGCGAGCCGAGGTATCTCAGGTATCGCAGCAAACAATGCCGCAGTGCTGGCAACTAATCGGGGAGTGGCAATGATGTCACAAGACCCTGATGACATGAATGCACACACATCCGCTGATATGTTCAGTACACCTGCTCAACGACATGTTTCAGGTGGTATTGTTCGCGGAGTCTCAGGGGGCTATGCTATGCATCCTCCTGCACGCTCAGGTCTCTCAGGAGACATGGCGTCACTTGGCCTTGTTGGCCCTTATCCGCCACCCATGCCTCCTCTCCCTATTCGGGGACGAGCAGGAGGTGGCCTTACTGTACCTCTGCCACCCATGACAATTAGTCGACAGGTAGGAGGTGCTGGAGGACAGGTCTCGCAAGCGAGTCCGCTCCACGACTCAGCGTCTAGCCCGAAGGGCTTTGAGCTGAGGCGAGGACAAGTACCTCCACCAATTGAAATCCCACCCCCTCCAACTATTTCAGAGTTGGAGGCTACTGATTCCGCACCATCAACACCGCGTAATCAGATCCGAACTGTAAATCAATTTAATCCTCCACCTGCACCTCGCAGGCAACGTGTTCCTAGTCCATCAGATGGCGACGGCGAACCTAGTCCTAAGCGATCAAAGGTGACTTTTAAGGATGATGAAATGCATTAATACACATGTATATACGGTTTTATAATAATAAATAATTAAGAGGGATTTTTTCTTGTTAAAACTGAACCTCTAAAAGTCACTTAAATGAAATATATAAATTTCTATTATACAATGGCTACTAACTCAAAAATTCTTTTCATTAGTGACGGTGTTGGTTCAGTTGAACTACTTGAGACGTTTGGATCAGATCTAACAGTTGTAAATGCGGCTCGTGTATCATTTGCAAAGGAATCTACTGAGATGTGTGTAGCTGATGAGAAGTTGATTAATTATTTGGCGAAGAATGATCATATTACACCATTCTTCCATCCACAAATTCGTTTTCGAATTAAGATGCCGATCTTTGTTGCTCGTGAATGGTTCCGTCATCAAATTGGTCTTGCTCGAAATGAAGTAAGTCGTCGCTACGTGGACTTTGAACCTGAATGTTGGTCACCCGCGGATGGACTAAGGGCTCGTGATCCTAAGCTGAAGCAGGGATCCAAAGACACGTTAATTGAAGACAATGCTCTATGGACAGAACGTATTGCATCATATACGAAGGATACAATAAATTTCTATAAGGAACTTCTTGCAGCACAAGTTGCTCCTGAATTGGCGCGAACTGTTTTGCCGCAGAGCATGTATACAGAATTTATTGAGACAGGATCTCTTAGTGCGTATGCCCGTATTTGTGGTCTACGTCTAGATCCTCATGCACAAAAGGAAATTCGTGAATATGCTGCGTTGGTATCTACATTAATGGAACGTGCTTTCCCAGTTAGTTGGAAGGCCCTCACTAATCGTTGGGCAAGCGAAGCGGCAGCCCCTGTTGCACCCGCTCCTAAACCACTCTTAGCAACTCGTGTTGAGCCAGAGAATGAGATTGTACCTAATCGTCAAATTACAATTGAGAATGAGACAGTTAGGGTGACAATTCCACAAGAGCCATTAATGACTATTGATCCAGTTACTCTTAAAACAAAAGATGAAGAGGTCCCTGCATATTTGCAATGGGGTTGTTAAAAAATTGAATAATAATTTTACCAAATAAAGAATTAATAAAATGTCTTTAGCTGCAGGTTTACTTTTATTGACAACCGGCTTCTTTCTGGGAACAACATTGACTTTATTGAAGATTATTAAACCCCAGCAAGATGAAAAAATATCTCGTTAGTATGTAGTAAAGATGTTGAAGGAAATATTAAACAGAATCCTTAATTTTTTTTCAAGATTAATACCAACTAAAAGTCCTATCAGTCAGCAAAAAGACGTACAAATAGTAATAGCAATTGATCCGATGGAGCCATATGAAAAGGCTGCAGAAGAGCGGCGTCTTGCAACATGGCAGGATATTGAACTTTCGGACGTTACACAAGGTACAATTAAGTATAAAATTTGAAAATTATTTCTGGTCTAGTTTATATTAAGAAATGGAATATTACCCAGCACCCCCAGTACCACCTTATAATGATAGTCATCAATTATATACTCCAAATTATGTTGCAGATACAAAATTGGAATATCTAATCGTTCTTAGTAATAAATTTAGAGTGCCAATAGAGCATCTACCATATCATCTAGGATCCAATTATTGGTTGCAGATTGTATTACATGCAATTATTGTAGGAGACCTAGTGGAGATGGATCGAATTATGTTGAGTCAGCATATTCCAGTTGATACACCTTTATGGAAGAATTTGACCCCTATTTGGTTTGCAGCAGAATCTGGTCATTTTCATATTGTTCAGAATCTATTGTTGCAGCGTGCGAATGTGAATATTTATGACAAAGACAATAGAATGAGTTGTCTAGATATTGCACTTAAGAGAAATTATAAACGCTGTGCCTATTTATTGCTTGCCTATGGGGCAAAATCATTTAATAGATTGATTCCTAAGATCCCTGATGAAGAAAAAAGGGAACAGTAGATATTGTTAATCAAAGTAACGACCCATAGTATATTTTTTTCGTAAAATAAGTTGACCTCGAGGACAAAATACAGAATACCAACCATGACGTAAACCGAAGCAATATTCCGAAGAATTGTAAACAGAACCATTAGGATAGCATTTTATTTGAATTCCATCACGTAGTCCGTCTCTAAATGTAAGATAATGCATTAATGTACCATCTGGATAAAACTGCTGGTATGGTCCATTTAAAAGTCCATTATTTAATTTACATTGCATAATAATATATCCGAAAGGAGAATAATGTGATAATAATCCTTGTAAATGACCATTAGAATCACATTGATAAACAAGTGTTCCACCTATACTACTTTTAGTAGAACAGTATGTTAATTCTTGTTGCGTTTCATTCATTCTTAATAATAAATTGTTGATTTACAATTTTCAAATTTATCGCACAATTGTTGATATATAATATATATCAGCAGTTGTACCTTGCGGTTAAACTCCCAGTTAACTGGGAGTTCAACGCCTTTGGCGGTACGCAGTCAGCATTTCGTTCTAAAAATTTCAGTCATAAATTTTGCGAAGGGAATTTGCTGTGAGCTGACTTAATAACCATTGAAAATCCAATAGTTCGCTTAATTTTTTGTAATATGCTGCATGAATACTTCAGAGCTAACTCCTTACAGTATTCCTTCTCATTTAACGTCTCTACTCCCCTAAAGCAATTTTCGTCTTTCGACAAATCACCCCCTCAAAGAAGTATCGACAAAGCCCTACATACTTAAACTCCCTCCAAAGGAGAAGAGCAAAGTTGCATGGTTGCCAGATCAGACAAGTGTGCACCCTCTCTAATCATCTGCCTAATTGTACCCATGTAGTTAGCTAGACTAGATAAATACAATTAGGATATTGTACAATATTTGTTGCAGGATCCCTTTCAGATAAAAAAAAGGCGTTTTTTTATTTAAATTGCTGCATGGATCCTATGTTCTTATTCTTGTGATCACTTTAAACCCTGATCAGGGGCTTACAGGATTCTATTTTTAGACATTTGAAATTACTATTGGTATTTCGTTTTATCGAGTGATTGCTGTTAGAATCCTATTCCCTAATTGTTAGCAATGCTTTAAGCCATGTTCGTCGCATTAAATGCATCACGCACAGCATTGTATCGCTCGGCATCGAGCGCAACCCTCATAACTTTATAAGGTGTACTGACCTCAAGTCCACCAGAAGCCAACACCTTTAGAATTGAGGGGCTCCATCCACTAACAGTCACCACACCCTCAGTATCTGCCTTTGCATGGTAATCTTTGAAAGATGCCTGTAGATTCCAGATAATGATACGAGGAACCTTGTATCCCGCTGCTGTCCATTTCGCCCTGATCTCATCTAAATGGAATTTACCTCCGCTTGCAGCATTCCAACCCATATCAGTGAGAACAAGAAGATCTTCAGGGCCTTCTGCCGCAGGTAAACCGGCAGCTACCATCTTATTCAGAATAAGATCAAGTGCCGCCTCAAAGTTCGTTGAACCTCCCCATGGGGCTCCCTTAAGCATATTAATCTTATCCTTCAATGATCCGCATGAAGAGAGATTGACCCAGGAAGGTGTCGAATGGAATGTCATAACATGATCCTTGAAAGCTGCACAGTTAACCTCAGAAATCAGAATACCAAGAGCAATAGAGATATCCATAGGAAGACCAGCCATTGACCCAGAAACATCAGATAGAACAACACAACGCTTAAGACCTGCTGAGGCCGTCCTGATTGCAGACCATTGAGCCTCGAGCAAAGAGATCTCCTCATCAGACGCACGAGCCAGCTTCGTAGTCACATTATGAGGGAACACAGTATTACCTCCCTTAACAGTCGCCTCACCACGAGCAACTGCAGCCATATGAGCATTGAAGTTCTCAGCGCACTTAATACGATCGGGTGACTCTGAACGCTGCTTCTTACCCTTAATAGTCTGATTGAAGAATGCCGCCTTATTCTTATTTAGACAAATACCAGGAACTGATCCAGGCTTAATCTCAGACCAAGTATGTCCACACATGTTAATCTCAACTGTATTCAAATACTTATTAAGCTCAACAATCTTCTTACGATACTGAGTCATTAGATAGGCACGCTCAACCTTAGGCTTATCTAGTGACGATCCAGCAATCATATAGGCAATCTGCTTGTCCGCAGACTTCTCACGAGGCAACCACTTACCTAAAAGAGATACAGGCTTCTTCTCAGCCATTGCCTTCATGTCTTCGTCCATCTGATCACGAATCATCTTCAATAAAAACTTGTTCTCTGATTGAGCATGACGCTTCAAAAGATGAATAATATCCAACCACGAACCGTACCCAGGAATAAGCTTCAACATAGCCCTACATTCATCCGCAGGGCGAAGACCACACATAATATAAAGCATATGATAAAAGAGTTGACGTTCACCCTTTCCACCGCGGATATCACGGGCCTGGAATGTCAAGAGCCATGCATCCAAAGGATCATTCTTGACAATCTCACCTAAATGTTTGACCAAGAAAGAGTATTCGACTCCACGAACTCCAGAAGTGAATAGAACAACTCTGGAATCACCTACACCATCATCGGTATAAACAAGAGATCCATTAACACCTTGTTTGATTTGGTTCATAGCCTGTAGAAATGAAGAAGTAGCGGGTGCGGCCATTTAGTGAATTATGTAATTAATGTCGACGAGTTTTAGGTGCCTTACGCCCACGTTTATATGTGCAATTTCTGCGGCCTCCTTTAAATTTATTATATTCTGGATCATGGTTAAATTCTATTTTTGCCCGAGCTAAGAGCATGGAAAAATAACGTTGACTATCATCTCGATCTTCGACTTTTATATATTTCTTAAAAATAGTCCAATATGATTTATTCAACATATAGAGAAATGCATCAACACATGTATTCGCAATTGCAGGTGTATCGCTAAGTCTAATAATATGATCGAATGCATATAATGTACTTATTAATACTCGCAATTGATTAACATCATAGTTGCAATCTTTAGTTCCTAGAACATTTCGTTGTTCTTGAATTATGGTGATTATCTCTTTTAAATATGTTCGCATGGCAGAATTAACAAAATATTGTGCAAAAACGAAATATCTAGTAGGACCAAGTTCCCTAAAAATCACATCATTATCTGTAAATAATCTTAAGGGGGTATTTGGAACTTCTGGGAATTTAAGATCAGAATTTGTTGTCGTAGCCATCTAATTTAACAAATATATTTAATTTATATTAAAGAAAAAATTGAAAAATATTTTGACTCTTTAATATCATCAAAAACGACAATCATGACAGAATATTATGATTCAAATGGATGTCTCAAGGATTCAAGTGAGTACCTTGATCAAATTAATAAATGGATGAATGAAAACTATGAATTAATTATGCATTGTACACATCTATTTACTACTGTACCAGAGAAATCACCAGTAACTGTTAGGCAATATCAGCCTCGTAAATATGGAGTAAAAGCAACAGAATATCAGCGTGCAGCTTCACGTGCATATTATATTGCTAATAGAGAGGCGATCTTGGAAAAGCGACGTATCCATAATTTGAAACTCAAATCAAAGAAAAATTTGAATCTTTCAGTTCGTTCTAAGAAATCCTAAAAGTCTAAGTGACGATGGAAACAATTTTTACCTGTGGTCAAGAAGTCGGTATTAGAAAAAATCCCGCACTAGGACCTCAAACAGGTATCATAATGAAAGTTACAGATGATCATAAATATCATGTGCTCTGTCATGCGATCTTCCCCCATAAATGGATAGTATATATCTGTCGATATGAAGAATTGTTCATGCCACCACCTAATCCCTATAAGTCAGAGAAAACTGATTTACAAAATCTATTCTCTAATGGTACAATCTATAAAGTTGAAGATTCAAGTTATTATATCAGAGAAAATGTTAAGAAGTAGTTTAGAGAAAAATTGAAATATTTTTTTTGCACTTAAAACATTACAAACGTCTAATAAATGATTCAAGTTCCTTTAAAACATCAATTAGAAGGAATTGAATGGATTTTGAAACGTGAGGTATCAGATCATTGTGGTATTTTAGCCGATGAATCTGGTCTAGGTAAGAAGTTTCAAATGATATCTGCTATTGCTAAGAATCCCAAGCCACGTACTTTAATTGTAGTTCCATATGCATCACTTGATCCATGGAAAGAACAATTAGTTGGAGCAAAGTTCAATACTATTGTATTGAATAACGAGAAGGCATGGAAATCCTTAACAGAACCAACTATTTCAGAACCTATATATTATGTAGTTAATTACCAAAAGATACAACGTCGTCCACGTCTACAATTAGTGGATTGGGATAGAATTATCTTCGACGATGCATATATTCTTCAAAATACAAAGAGTCGCTGTTTCATTACTGCACTCACTTTAAAGGCGACTATTCGTTGGTTAATCACTTCTGATTTGCCAGTAGATATAAACGCCTTCTTCACACTTCTAAAAGTCGCGGCACAAGAAAGCCTTATTTTAAGAAGACAATTATATCGAATTGTTCGGGGACCACCTGTTCCTGATATATTTAAAATTGATGCTACATTTAATGAGGTAGCGTCCAAATTATTGACACGATCTGAACCTACAGTTATTTACTGTAAATCTTCTTCTGAAGTTATTGCTATTAAAGAGCAAATTGATCGTGAAAGCTATTGTTGTTATAAAGAACAAGATTTAGAAACTAGAAAAAGAAATCTTCAATCTGCTTATACAGATAAAAATGCAATCCTAATTGTCTGCACTAAAGGTATTTTACCACAGTTGACACTACATACATTTAAAAATATTATCTTCGTAAATTCTTCAATTAATGAAAGACATTTAGAAAGATTGATTAGACGTGTCGTTTGTGTTGGACAACATAATGTCGTTAAAGTCTTTCTTCTACAATCTATTTAAACACTTCAAATTTTTTGATAGAATTTTGATAGAAAATGTATGAAAAAAAAACTGAAAGTGATAAATTAAAATAAAATTGATGGGGAAAAGGTCAGAAATACCAGCAAGTACCCCCTGTGATTCTTGAACACAGGATACCAAAAATCAAGTACCGCTTTACCATGAATCAGGCCACAATGTCTTTCCCTTCCCATCAAGTTATGGGGGAGGGCGGGAATAACGAGCCTACTGTAACTGCACCAGAAGAGGTGCAGACGATGATTAATAGTGAAGGATCAGCTCTCGATCTGTCGGCCGTTGTGTCGGCGGAGCCTGAGCGCAACGTCATTGGGGCTGTTGCCGCACCAGAGCTTGACCTGTACAACCGCGAGGCTGTCAGGATTAAGCTTTTGTCCGTCACAGATGAAGGTGAGCCATTCTTTGGCAATACTTTCATTGACGCTCTTGAAGATGATGAGAAGCGTACACTTGTATCTCGTCTCCGCGCGGCTGAACGCGCTGATGCGACTACTAGTGATACGAATCGCTTTTGCGATTACATTTGTGAATTGGAATCAGTGACCGGTATTGACTATAACGGCACACTGAACTCCTATGGCACCAAGGCACTCTCTCTCCTGCGGGATGATGAGATTGTTACTGATGCCGAGGAGATGCGTCAACGCATCCGATTCCTCCTTAAACATGGCTTTGATTGGCCGGTGGGCGAGCGCCCACCTGTTGATCGTGTCGAGGTTAATCCTACTTTCGCAGACAAGAACGGTTTCGATCGTTTCATGTTTGTGACTGACTGTTATTACGATCCACTAAACTTTGGTGTGGACGAGCGTACTGGTAAGGTACATGGTTATTACGACGATGGGGACAACAAGTTCTGGTCTTCGTACACCTGGAATCCTACTATGTCCTCGTTCTGCACTAGGGAAGCGGAATGCCGATGCTTCGTGTGTAATGCATACACCCGTTGCCCTGAGACACGGACCCCTATCAGTGAATCACTGAGGGCGCGGTTCCGTCTCAAGGTAATGAGTGCTGCAAGTCACAAGTGGTCTCGGCTCCGTGCGTGGAGTACTGCTAACAGGACTAATGGAGAACGCAACCACGTACTGTTCGGCTTCCACGCCGACGTTTGGTTGCAACACCACGACAATCGTGACCGTGTTGACAAGGAGGACTCGTTTGAGTTCGAACAACAAAACAATACACACATGTACTACGCAGGAGGTTTCGTTCGCATCCCTCAGTTCACGCGTCGTCGGACTATCACGGTCCGCAACGCTCCCCGTGACATTGCTCTCTACGAGATCCGATCCATTATTGGACAGGCGACTGGCGTTATTAGCGTCAGGAGGTCGACCGGTACGGATGTTGAGGTAGTTGTACCCAACATATTTGGATTTAGACGTTATCACCAGGTGCTCAATGTGTTGACAGGCAGCCCGGTAGTCATTAGACGACACACCCTGGAGTTTGTACCCGATGCTCAGCATCAGGCACCAGCACAGGCACCACAGCCAGCGCACCCTGTACAGGGTGGTGACTGGGTTAATGTGAACGGTCACCGCAGGGGTGACCACGGAGGTCGTCAGGGAGGCGGCCATGGAGGTCGTCAGGGAGGCGGCTATGGAGGTCGCCAGGGAGGCGGCAGGGCGCCACAGAGGCGTTAAAGTATTGTTTATATATATTGTATGACTGAGAGAGATAATGAGATAAAGAGTGAACAAAAAAACAATACAAAACAAAAAAGGCCCTGATTGGCCATTTTTTGATTATATAAAAAATTTGATTTTTTACTTCACTAATTGTAAATATCAAAAACAAAAAGTAATAAAATGAGTATTAATTCGTATACTGAATCTATTCTTTCATCCATCAACTTTGTCCAAGACTATCGCTTCATAAAAGTTGATCAAAAATTTGCAGAACTATGTGAAATCAATTTGATTAATTATCTACAGTTTCTTATACATATCTATCATAATGATAGTAATGATGAAGATCAAACAGTTGAAACAATTATGGAAAATGTAAACAAGAAGAAAGAAGAACTATTAGGAGAGGAAGCTGTTGGTGCATTTAGCCCAGTACTCCTATATGAAGCCCTTTATTATTATAGACTGATGCTAATTCCAGATAAATTAATGAACCAACTTGTTCATATAATTAATCTGTATAATTCAGAGCATAAAATGAAAGCTATTTCGAAAATTAATTCGCTAATAACTTTCAATATCTGTACCTATGGTGCAGGAACAACAACAGAAAAGCCCTTGTTGGACCTAACAGTTCATGAAGGGATTTCTAAAGAACAAAAAGATCTAGAAGTAAGTATTATGTTCCTTTTGAGGAATATTAATGATTTAAATTTGACTTTGGCAGAGCCACTATATGGTCATCCTGTCACTACACTACTATTAGATAGTGATGATGAAGAAGAAACCGTTGATACAAAGACTCCACAATTAGATGAGGCATCTGTAATACCTGATTCCAAAAAGAGCGTGGTTGTTGCTGAAAAAAAAGAAGAGTCTACCAATGAAGATTTTAGTTATAGTAAACTAGAAGTTACTATTATATCCTTTGGTCTAATGACATTTATTGTATTGATTGCAATCGCTATTCAACAATATGCAGTTAAAGTAAAGTAAGATTACAAAAAATTGATTTTTTTACGTTACGTATATATATTATAAAGCTATGACAACTACTAACAACGAGTTTTACGCAACGTATTTATTTAAAGGTGTTAAAACTAATGCTCATGGAAATGTTACATTAAATTCTAAACATTCATCCATTTATTCAATGTATCCACACAGTAGTAGAACAAGATATAATTTCGATGCTCTACTAACTATAGTTAATAAGTATAAAGAACTTATAAAACCAGATAATATTATTGAAAATAAGGATAATTATCAAAAATGTATTATGGAACTTGATGATATTCCTATTGGAATCTTTATTAATCATGGTAAAGTGATTGAATACAAA
>JACCDZ010513908.1_pt1 | contig 20871 bp, 22 predicted proteins | sample 7449551 | NCBI WGS metagenome assembly JACCDZ01 (sample SAMN15323452, study PRJNA562643) | freshwater metagenome | isolation source: river surface water | place: USA:Blue River Watershed | collected 2017-08-18
GCCGGATGGATTCCAGCGAGTCCGAAGTCGTGATGGTGAATGCGCAGTGATGATGCGCAGCAAGACGAAACAATGGCCGCAGAAATGCGCGATTCCATTGCGTAGGTGGTACATGCGGAAATAGCCGCGCAAGCATGGGATTAGTGCCACCCCATAAGCCGGGATCATCTCCGGCCACCATCAACTCAGGGGGTCGGCCTTCCCAGGTCGGCCCCTTGTTTTATCTGGAAACGCCCTTGACCTTTTCGTAAGTGCGGAACCCACCCAGGCCAAGCATGCCCATCAGTAGCGGCCACATTTCCGCCAGGTCAGCGGCGGACAATTCGACCGGGTGACCGAAGTACGAACAAGCGAATTTTGCGGCAGGCAGGCCGATCCAATTCCATGCGCAGGCCGTCCCACACACCCATCCGATGAACGGACGCCAGCCAGCTACAAACACGCTTGGGTTAGCTGCCTCGGCCTTGTTGATGTCAATCTGACCTTGAACAACAGCCACAGCCGCCGCTAGTTGCGCTTTCTCTTGGTCCGACTTGTCAGGCCAAATTTTGTTGATGATCGAGCCTGCAAGGTCAATTCCTGCGGTGAGTGGGTCTAAAGCCATGTGGCCTCCTAAGCTGGCCTTGTGCCGTTGCGGTCGATGATCAGCGCTTGCCCGCGTGGCGAGTCGCTGAAGCTGATATGCACCCACGATCCAAACTCTTGAATGAGCTGGTCGTATTTGATGCCGCTGCGCCTGATAGCTGTGAACACATCGACGACAGACCCGAAGCGCGGTGATGTGAAGTCCACCGCCTCGCCGGTCAGGTGCTGGCTCACTCTGGCCCCGCCCACTGCGGCATTGACTGCTGGCGATCGATACCCGCTGCTGATGATGATGGGAGCGCCGCCCAGGACGATCCGCACGCCTTCTAAGCCCTGTGCCGTCTTGCGCATCTTCGCAATCACGGCCTCGCTGGGGGTGTTGTCTAGGCCTTTGCGCGCCGCCGTTTGGCTGACGGTCATTTCATCAAGCGTGAAGTGTGGGCTTAGGTTCATCGCGGAGCCCCCTTAAACCCACGCGGCAGAACATGGACATACTCCAGATCACTCCTCGCCACTTCTTGCCGCACCGGTCCGCGCTTTTCAAGGATCAGGAATGACGCTATCCCAGCCCCCCAAAGTAGCGTAGAGAACTCCCCCACAAATGGGGAGCACACAGCAGCCGCCATGAGCGCGAAGTGCTGCATCCTGACGCCCAGGCGGGTATCTTGATCCATGAGCCTTGCTCGACAGATCAGCGACCACACCACCGCGCAGGACAGCGCCAACTCAGCCATCAGTGCATACGTCATACGGATGTCCTTCGCTCGATCAGTCGGCCCAGCAAGTCAACAGCCCACCGACCAATGTCTAGCCATTGATGGCCGATGGCTGAGATAGCCGCAGCAGCAGGGGCCAAAAGCCAGCGGTCCTCAATCTCCAGGCCAGCTCCTCGGGCTATCGTGACCACCGTACCGGCGAAAAGCCAAGAGCCGACGACACACATGGTCATATATCCAGCCGCCTCCCACCTCGTCGAGTTTCTCCAGCGCATCAGGCCGAAGTAACCACCCAGCACCCCGCCGGCAAAGACCACAAGATGCGGCGCGATGGCGTTCGCTATTGCAGCCCCCACAAAGATCGCCAGCACAGCAGCGACGGACGAAATCGGATCACTCGTCATCGCGCCACCTCACCACCGGCCACAAGGCGACAAGCCCAGAGACAAGCATCATCGGAATCCCCAGTTTTTTAGAGCAAAGCTCTTCGTTTGGGTCGTAGGGCCACGGATCAAGCAGCCACCACAACTCACAAGCCGAGGTCGTCAGCGACATAACAGCCACCGCAAAACACACCGAGGCAATCCATCTATCCCTCGCAACCAGCGCCACAGACAGGCACAGGACCGCGATCAACGGCCATTTAGTGATGGCCTGTATTGAGCCAGCGAGCCCAGGCGTGCCGGTGAAAGCCATCCATGCGAACTCATGGACAGCCGCCGCCAGCAGGATCAGGGCCGCTAGCGCTTTCATTTCGGGTCAGGGTTCTTGGGGCCTGACTGCGTGCCGCGCTTAGGGTCTGGGTTCTTGGGGCCTGAGAACAGGCTAAACAGCCATTGGAAAAAGCGTGTCATGGTTACTCCGGCAATCCGCGACGAACGGAAATATTGAATTGATGAACGTGGGTTGTAGGCATCGCAATCGAACTCGCACCGCTGATCCAATTGCGGTAAAACTTCGACAGCCAGTTTGCATTATTGAGCGCAAAGCTCTTGCTGGTGGTGTTCAGTGAATCATCGAACGTTGGCCCGCCGACATTACCAGTAGGGAGAGAGAACTCAAGCAAGGCCGTGGGGTTTTGAGAATCCCAGGCTGCATAGAGGTCGGTCCCTACCCAATTCCCCACTTGTGCGCCGTCGCGGGTATTGAGGTTTACCGTCGTCAGGCCTTTAGCCTTCATCCGGTCGCAGCCCGTCATGGGCATCATGCCCATATAGGAGTTATTCACCCCGATACCTGAGGCGGTGATCGTGTGGTTATGAATCACAGTCAGGCCGCGTGTGTCGAAAATGTGATTTACATCCACAGTCCCAATAGCCTCGCCCGCCCGGCTACCGGCCACTAGGTGCAATCGGTGCTTTTGGGTGAACACGACATTGCAGCCCTCGACAACCTGACCGACTGACAACGATGCAAGGTTTCCGGCGATGCCATCGACAGTGACTTGCAAAGCAACAGGGCTCGGATCACTCAATCCGCCGTGGCCGTAGCCGATGCGCTGATAGGTGTTTGAAGGGTTGCCTTCTGGGATATATCCATCGGCGATAGCTCCCATTTCAATTGCAAACTCGGTCGTTGACACGCCGCCATCATTCAGCGGCTGATTCAAGAAACGCGAATCGCGGCCACCAATCCATGCACGAATCCCGCGCAACGCCCAGGCGTAAGTGATGTCAGGCGTGCCAGGAATAGGATTCGCGCCCGTCATCCAGTCAGACCAGTCGAACATCTCAAACTCGGTGAAATCCTGCGGGCCACCGTTGACAACGGGGACGCGGATCAGGATACGATCCGTCGCGAGTTTCATCAAGACAATCGGTCGCCCGTATGTCGGGAAGGTGTTCAGCAGGGCCAGCTGGATATAGGGGCCTGACTGATTCCCTGCAACCCCGGTGATGACAGCCGGGACATCGCGAGGCGGAATCTCCGCAGCGTCAAAAGCGCCGCTCTCCACCAGTAAATCAAGCGCCTCTTGGACGTTTTCGCAGTCAGGGATACCCTCAACGCCAATTTTTGCAGCGCCCTTGCCGACCGTCTGACTTTGCAGGTCGGCTTCGAGTTGTGAGAGGTCAGCCGTCAGCCCTTCGACATCGGTTTCCAGTGCGTCGATGTCCGCCTGCATCTGATCGATTTCTGTCGTCTGATCCTCGATGCCGTCCGTGGTCGTGATCGTCACGCCTGCGGGCGTTTTAAGAACCATCGTGTACTGACCGACGCCGAGCCAGACCTGGGCCTCGCCGCGTGCGTCAAGAACCACGGGGTTCGTGTTCGGCGTGCTCAGTGCCGCGCTGGTGTATGTGGCCTTTGGCGTGGTGGTGCCGCTGGCATACGTGTAGAGCAACCCACCGACAAGCGGAGCGCCCGCGTCGTCGTCTGCTGCGAATCGACCGGCTGTGAAGATGACAGGCATTTAAGACCCCAAAAGAAAAGGCCCCACGTCTTAGGTGGGGCCTAGAATGACGGCAACCGCGAGAAGCCGACAGGGAGAGAAGATGAGCGATTCAGCGCTTTCGGCGCTTTTTTCCGGACTTGGCGTCGGCCTTTGGACAACGCTATTTGTTTGCCTCGATGAGGCCAACGCCCGCCGCAGGGCTGAAGGCAGACGCACGATTGCGGAGAGCGTTGGCTACCGCTTGGGCAGACTGTGGGCGCGATGCAAGCGCATTCACCATTAGTCGTTGCGCTGGCCTTGTGTAGAGGCCTCCGCCAGCAGCAAGCCCGATGGGAATGAGTGGATTCACCAAACCAGTGCTAAGAGCGCCAGCGTTCATCATCAGCCGCCCCGCCGTGCCGCTATCTGGCACCTTGTTGCCAAGCACTGTTTGACCAGCGTTACCAAGGTCTTGCATCAAAGCATTGCCGCGTGCGACAGCGCGCTTTCTGACGCTGCCGTCAGCTGCTTGAACGGCCTGGTTCAACTGAGCCGGGCTGAATACACCCTCGGCGTTCTTGGCTGCTTTTGCCGCGCCCTCGACTCGGACCAGATTGGCCCAAGCCTCATCGGCTGCTGAAAGTTTGGCCGCAAACTCAGGGTCATTGCGTGAGGCCTGCTGACGAAGAAGGCTTTGCAACTGCTTCAGCGCGTCCCCTAGTTCCTGCTCACTTGCTGATGTAGATTTGCCGTATCGCGCAGCGTTGCGGCCAAGCTCACTGTCAACCTTCTTGAAGGTCTCAGGGAGCATCGCATTCGCTTGAGATGTCCGCCCGCCAACAATGTCGCGCAACTGCTGATCGAACTTCTTGCGCATCTCAGGCACCAGCGCCTTGGACATGCTTTTGAGCTGCCCCAGGTCTTGCGCAAACTGGCCGTCAAACTTCACATGGGAGACAGAGGACAGCGCATCGTCATACGCCTGCCCGATCTGATCACCGGCCTTCTTGACCGCTTCAAAGCCTGCGTCGTCAACCTGCCCGCCAACTTTCGACACGGCGCGATTGATTGCGGCCTTGTTGAAGTCCTCAACAGCACCACGGCGAGCACGCGAGATCATGTCGCCAACAATAGGGGCGCTTGTCAGCTTTTCCTCTGCGCGGTTGAACGATCCACCGAGAGCTTGACCAATGGTCGGGCCAATGCCTTCATCGCGAAGCTTTTTGAGCAATGGGTTTCGTGAGGCAATCGGGCTGATGACGCGAGAAACACCAGCCAACAATGCCGGGGCCACAGCGCCGCCCAAAGCACCTAACCCGACCTGCATTTGCTTCTCATCAGAAAAGCTTTGCTCTTTGGATGTCGCCGGAGTCAATGACCCAGCAGCTGCGCCAGTTGTCGCGCCACCAGCCATCAATGCCGGGAGGCCTTTGCTAGCTGCTGAACCGAGATAGCCAAATGCCAGATTGACAGGGCTAGCGACATTGCCAGTCAGCCTATAGCCGTCGAACCCTTCTTCACCGCGCCGGGCCTGATAGTCGGCCTCACGCTCACGAACCATCTGATCAACGCCGCCCTCTGGGATTTTGGCGACAAGGCCCGTATTGTCAGCGAGCCAGTTATTCAGGCGGTTGCCAGCACTCACAACGCCATCAGGCAGCATCTTTGTGAGCAACTGAGCGCCGCCGTGGATCGGGTCGGCCATGCCCATGCTGATACGCTCGGTGCGCGATACGCCTGGGGCCTGCGTCTTCTTTGCCGGTGGCTCATCCCACTTGATGCCATCGCTTGGAGAATCCCATTTGATGGCGTCTTGATCAATCGGCATATTGGATGCTCCCATCGCTCATTTGCTGAACGCGGCGACCTGATTTGTCGGTGCCAGTCCTGACAACGGTAAGTCCGCCAGCGTTTGACCCGCCCTTGTTCTGATACTTGCCTTGCAATGTCTCCAGTGTGTCAAGCGCCTTCATGCGTGCAGACTGAGGAAGCTTGCGGTTTCCAATATCAGCGGCCATACGCTGATACATGATCATGTCAGCGTTTGATTGCGGGCCCTCCATGCGTGGCACGTTTGCAGTGAGCCAGCCTGATAGGGTTTCAAGTTGCGTTGCTGCATCGTTGGCCTGCGAAGACATGCCAATCATGTTGCCCGCTGCATCACGCGCCGCTCCCAGGCCAGACCCTGTGGCTTGCGGAATGAGCTTACGTGCCTCTGTGATGCCGTACTGAAGTTGATCAGCTCGCTTCCTAGATGCAACAGCAGCCTCACCAGGAATTGCGGAGCCTGATGCATCCTTGACTGGCTTAAACGTGCCAGAGCCCTTATCAACAGCTAGCACGCCCATTGTCGGATCGACAATGATTTGTGTCCGCGCCGCGTTGCGTTGCAATTCGTTTGCCTCACGCGCCCGAGAGTCGGCCATGTTCTGACCACGAGCCGTCAAGCCTTCGCTGGTGCGGTTGTGGCGCGCCTGCTCTTTGGCCTTGTCTTGATTCAGCCCGAACTCAAGCTGCTCCATCCGGTCCCGCGCCTGCTGCTGTAGAGTCATGCCGCCCTTTTGGGCGTTGATCTTCCACTGCTCAAGCGGCATCCTCCCCGACTGCAAAGCGCCCATGATCTGCTGGGCTTGCTCTGGCTTGAACTCGCCAAGCTGCACACCCTCTTGGATCCATTGGGCCGCGCCCTGAAGGTCTTGCACACCGTCTAAATACTGCAAATGACGGTCGCGCATCATGTAGCTTGTCGCAAGCTTTGTCTTCTCAGCCTCGGCCTGGGCTTTGAGCGTGTCGGCCTCTTGGTTTTTGGTCTTCGCTGCCCGCTCTGCAAGTTCTCCGTGCGTCTTCAGCACCGAATCAGCGAGCGATGGGGCGACCCGATACAGCTCGGCCTGGGTTTCAGGCTTCGAGAAGTCTGGAGCGCCTTGACTGTAGAGCCCGGCAAGTGCATTGCGCTCAGAAACACCGCGAGCCTTTTCGGCGCTGGTATCACGCATCGACTGAATCTGAAGCGCGTTCTGCTGCCTCAGCATGTCGCGCTGCTCGCGCTTGGCGTCACGGTCTGCAAACTCATCCGCATAGGAGAGCATCGACTTTTGCGGGGCCATCAAGGCGTTATAGATAGAGGTGTCAAGCGGCATATCAGTCTCCAAAGCTCCAGTCGCCCCATGATCCAAGAACGTCACCACCGCCACCGCCGCTCTTTTGGCTTTGCTGGTTCTGATACCAGCCGCCAACTTGATTCAGCGCGTTAGCGTACTGGCTACCCTGGGCAATGCCTGACGCAGCCCGAGCGTTGCCGAGTTGCAAAGCGTTGTTTGACACGTTGTTGCCGTAGTTCTGGGACGCCTGCCCAAGGCCAGCCATCCCAGTCTGACCGAGGCCCGCCAGCGATTGAAGCGGGTTCAGCACTGCCGAGCGATTGGCAATCACGCGGTTGAAGGCTTGGTCGTACTTGGTAGTTCCGTAGTCGTTGCCGAAGCGTGCCGCAGCCTTCAGGGCCGCGCCGCTGTTCCTCATGCCCCGCGCCGCCAATTGGTTGTTAATCCCCTGCTGGCCTTGCTGCATCCCGAACTGATAGCCCGCTTCCTGCGTGACATCGCCAACGCTCACGGGCTTGCTGTACTCTCCGCCGTCAAGCAAATAGCGTTGAAGCTGCTCTAGCGACTTGTTGCGGGCCTCAGTTGCTGGTCTTGCGTCCTCCCGCTGCTGCTGGAGTGCGTCCCATTGCATTTGATTTGAGTCGCGGACTGAATCGGCCTGCGTGTTTGCGGCCTTCCGGCTAGATTCGGATGAGATAACCGCGCTAGCTACTGCGGCTGCTGCTGCCCATGGCGTAGATTTACCCTGCCTTTCTGTCGTTGGTGACGTGCTGCCAGCGTTTGCTGTTAGCGACTCTTGGCACAGCGCTTTGATGTATTTCCATCAGTCGGCGTCCTTGCGAACGCAGACGATCATCGTTACGCGCTCGTATTGCGTGGGGTTTTCGACCCAATGAAGAAACTGGTTATCGAACCAGAACAAGTCACCCGGCTTTGTCTCCAAGCGCTTGCCCTCAAAACAGAAAGCCTGCCCAGGTGCTGAGGTGATCTGAACGGCGAATTTCTGATACCTGCGGGCGTGCCAGCCTGGGTCTGTGTGCGGCTTGCAAGTGGCACCGGCTGGAATCCGAGTGATCAGCACACCACCAAGCTCAACCCCATCGACGGCCCGCATGATGTCGTGGCACATCGGCTTGATGCCCAAGACATCGGCGGACGGGTACCAAAACGAGTCATGAGGCGAACCATCAGACGCCCGAGAAGGATCGCCGAACCGCGCCCATATGTCGTCTAAGCCGTGGTGCGGGCTGTCTTCAGCCTCCGTGCGTGTGGTGTGCTGGTTCCACAATTCAGGGTGTTGGAGAAGCCGCCAATAGATCGGCGCAACGTCCAAACCCTCGCGCAGAAGCTCAATCATCCGATGCCCTTTTGTTGCGCTCTTCGAGCATTTCGTCAGCGATCTTTGCGCACTCCTCAATAGAGCGCGGCTGTGCTGCATCGCGGGTGGTCCCTGGGTGCAGAGACATGCTCACCACCGATGCAAAATACATATCCCAGGCCATTTGCGCGCCTTGGTCTTTCATGTCAAAGCTCCAATGTCTCGCAACGCTTTGACGATCTGCTTGATCGTGTAGCCGTCGAATGTCGATGCATCATTTACCGCCGTCCCGCTGTTTGCCGTGAACGTGGCCGCAGCGCCTGAAGTTGTTGGGCGGGCTATCGGGGTAACGCCGAACAAACCGATCTTTGTGGCCGCACCGTCATCAGTGACGACAACCCCAGCGCCAGCACCAGACCACAGCGCCCCCCTGATCTTTGGCACTGTGAGCGTGTTGGTTGTTGAGTCATAAGAGAAGCCTGCTTCAGAGGTGACGCCTGTGCCTGTGCCGTAGGTGATGAGCCCGGCAGGGATCGCGAGCATTGTTATCAGGTCATCGGCCTTGACGTTGGCCTTAGCTGCTTCTTCAATGCCTGTTGTCGCGTCGGCCTGGGCGTGGGCTGCTGCCTCTACCGCTGTGTCTGCCGTTCCCTGCGCGGTGGTGGTCTTCTCGCTGACTTCGGGGATCGTGTCGCTTGTCGTGCCACCAATGCGGCTGTTCAACTGCTCAAAGAATCGGACCCATTGCTGGCTGATCAAGCCACCAGGGCCGACCAGCGCAATCCGGTACGGGAGAGGGTTTAGCTTTGACACATCACACCTCGTTGATCACCGCAGCGAGTAGGTTCACCGTCACATCATCGGTGACGCGGATGTTCCACACGCGATCACGCCCAGAGCCCAGCATCGTCGCCCGGGCGCGTGCCTTGGTTTGCCCAATGGCCCCCAGCGTCAGATAGCGCCAGTTCTGCCAGGTCTTACCGCCGTCATCGGAATAGCGCATCATCAGCCGCGCCTCTGACGAATTGGGGAGCCCTTCGCCTACATTGCAATCGAATTGCGCCGACGCAAAACGGACACGCGCCAGGCTTTCGTTTGGAGTGTGCGGAGTGATCAGGTCACGGCACATCAGGTCAGCGCCGCACTTGTTCAACAGCGGGTCAATGCTGTAGAGCTTGCCGTTTGAATCCCCGACGATGTTCAAGCCGTAGCAGTACGCGTGGCAATCTGCCCGCCATCTGCTCCACACACCATCAAGCCACTCACCGCGCTCGTGCCAAGCGCTTGCCGCAATGTCATAGACCCACGTTGTCTCAAGGCCTGGGACTTGCAGCACGTAGAAAGACTGCCCCTCTTGCACGTAGGTCCACGCATACGCGCCGGACAAGTCAGACAGCGCCGTGAGCTTCTCCTCAAGCGCAAACGTGCTGATCCGCATCGGCTGATAGGAGGACATCGAAAACACGATGGCCGCGCCATGCTCATCACGCCCAAGCCACAGCGCCTGCCCGGCCAGCTTGCGCAGCGTCTTGCCAGCCACCAAGCCGACTTCAATCCGTGCGCCGGAATTGCGAGCGAGCGGGAAATCTAGCTCGCCAGAGTTGTACCAAACCTCTCCAGTGCGGTCCTTCAGGATCAGCATTTCGCTGTGCTTGACCAGCGCCCCGAGGATAGGCCCCGGCGAGCCTTCGACCGTTGCGAAGTTCAGCGGGTCGAACTGCGTGAAGTCCTGGTTGTCGCTCAGGTAAAACTGCGCGTCATCGGAAGCCGCGAAGATGCCCCAGCCGTCGAGGTACTCGGCACACACAGACCCGCGCCAGTTCTCTGTGACCTGGGCAAGCGTGTTTGCGTCGAGGTCGAACACATGCAGGTCAGGCCCTGAGACGATGGCAATCTGTGTCTCGTTCTGCTGCAAATACACATCACCCGTCGCGTGGACATAGCCGAGCGTGGTCAAGCCGAAGGCCGACGAGATGCGCACAAACGCATTGCCGAGCACGCCGTAAAGCAGGCCCCGCGCCTCAATCAAGCCACGGAAAGCGCCCGACAGATTGGCCCGTACCCGCAAGCCTGGGCACTGCTTCAGATAGCCCGCTGCGCCGTCCTTGCCGCCTTCCAACGGAACAGGCATCCAGTTAACGACGCGGCGTGAGTCGGCCTTGACACTCCGCACACCCGACGAAGCACCGACCAGCTTGAGATTAGGCATCAGACAGGGCGAATAGTCGGGCGACCGATCTTGACCGTTACCTTCAGGCCAGCAGATGCCCGCGTTCCGGTGCTCAGTGCAAAGACCCACGCCGCCGATGATGGGGCGGCTGTGACGATGGCGTTAGGGAACAAGCACGGGTCTTCGACAATGGATGTCGTCATCGCCGGTTCGTTGTTGACGCCGTTCTCAGTCCGGTAGTTCTCGGTAAGCCGCCCGTTTGCACCAGCGACGTTCGCTGTGATGTAGTGCGCATATCCAAGCACCTCAAGGCCAGCGTCAATCGTGATCGACAGCGCACATCCGACGAAGTATTCACCCGCCGTCAGGTACGTATGGAAGCCGGTGAGGTCGATCTGATAGCTTTGATTGTTGCCACCTGGGACAAACTCAAGCACTTGGTCATAGCCGTAGCCATCCGCCCGTGCGGCCAGCGAGCAATTCAAGGCAGACCCAGACCCCGCAACAGAGATTGATGTGATGTTGGCATCCACCGTGCCTGTGGCCTTGCCACTCAGGGTTGAGGCGGTCGTTCCGGTGTTGAGCCAGAACCCCGTCATAGCCTGTGGGTTCGTCGCCTCTTTGCTGGTGCAGTCGTTGACGTTGGAGATAAGCCGACTGATCGGGCGGGCCAGGATGCTCTGAATCGCCGGATAGTGAGCGTTTGTCGCAACAAGGTCTTTGCCCTTGCGGTTCAGGTGCACGCCGTCACCGATGAACAGGCCGGACTGACCCTGACCGGTTGCTGGGTTGATCGTTGCCGAGTATTCATCGGCCAGGAACAGCAGCGGATTGGACGCACGAAGCGCCATCATTGCCGCGATGATCTTCTGCCCCGCCGCACCCTGCGCCGTGGTCATGTTGGATGTAGCCGGAGGCAGCAGCACGACCACCACAAGGCCCGCGCCTGTCAGGCCATTGATCATCGTCGTCATGTTGGCAATCGTCACGGACGGGTCAATGTCCCCGAGAAGGTCATTGCCGATCCCGAACGCGCCGATCACGCAATTGATGTCCAGGTCAAGCAACTGCCGCCAGTAGCCCAGCTTCACGCCGGTCTGCTCGCCACCCACTGCCAGGGTCGCAACAAAGTCGAGCGAACCGCCAGACAGAGAGCGCAGCTTGCGCACCCATGAAGGTTGGGCATAGGCCGTGAGGAAGTGGCAGTCCATCACGCCGGCGCCATCAGGCCAGTCAGGCAAGTCCATGCTCAGCGTCGTTGCATTGATGCGTGTTGCTATGGCCGTCGCCGTGTTGCGCTGGAAGTCGGTGCTTGGGTCGTCTTTGTTCAGGCTGACGCGGCACCCGCTTTGCAAGTTGTGATTGCCTTGCGTGCTGGTCCACGTCCCCACGCCGTTGGAGACAACCAGCGAGCCCTCTGCATTGGCGTAGCAGTGCTGATCGGTGGATGAGCCAAAGACAGCACAGCGGAGGACGCCGGGGATAGTCGGAGAGACTACGCCGTTAGGCCCCACCAATTGCCCGCGACTGTTGACAGTAGCCGGTAGACCGCCACCATGAACGCCGGGCGAAACATCGCCGAATTCAATGAACGCTTCGCCCACATTTGCGCTAATCGTCACCGTCTGCCCGAAGCCAAGAGGGCCGATATTGATGCGGGCAGGGATTGGGCCAATCGCACCAGCCGCTGCACCGCTCCAACTGGCAATGCTGCCGCCGTTGACAGACAAAGTGACGGTCGCGCCTTCGGCTTGAGCCGTGAATTGATAGCTTGAACCTTGGCTAAGTGTTGCCATGCTTATTCCTTGTTGTCAGGCGATCAGAATCTCGTTCTTGACCCGCTCTGCCTTGTCATCAGTGCCGACTGGGCCGGGGTGGAGCGTGTCAACGTAGAAGCCCGTTGCTGCCTCATAGCTGCCGATACCGCGCCAGATGTCCAGCGCTTCGGCCCCTTGCGCGGCGGCTCGGGCGATCTGCGCGTCAACATAGGTTTGTTGCGTGGCCAGCGAAGCGTAGGACGCGACCGCCGAAGGGTCGCCAGTCAACAACATGGCATCTCCGCTCACCTGGGCCGAGTTGATGATGGCTTGCAAAGAATGGATATAGGTTCCGGCTGTGGCCGTGTCACCCAACGTCGTGGGCGCGTTCCAATCGTTGATGTTCAGGCTGATAATGGTCAGGTCTGGAGTCAACGATTGAATCAGACTTCCCGCGTCCCATGGGTTCGATGTCGAGACAAAATCCAGCGCCTTCGCGCCAGAGAAACCCATCTGAATGATTTGAATTTCCTTCTTCGTGGAGTCCGAAAATTCAAAGCCGACGATCTGAACAGTGGTTGTGCCACTTTTGATGACGTTGAGTGTGTGCGTGCCGACTGATGCGGCCGTCAGCGTGACAGACCCAATCGCCGCCGTTGCGTTGCTGGCATTCACCAGCGTATTGGCTCCACCGTCGATATTGACGTTAAAGCTGCCCTGGGAGCTGCTGCTGGCGTACCAGACTTTGGCGGTGTCCCAGGTAGACGTGGGCGTCCAAGCCAAGGCCGCGCCGTTGGTTGTGCTGCGGAATGAGCCACCCGGAAGCCCGTTGAGCGTCATAGCGAAAGACCAGCCCGGAACAGTGACGCTAACGCGGTTGTCATAGAGCGGGTAATTTGACTGCCCAGCAGCACCGAAAACCGAGTCAGCACGGGCAGCAATCCCCAAAGCATTCAGCTTGGCAGCCAGCAGCACCGCCCAGTTTGTAGCGCGCTGGTTAGCGCCATAGCCAGTGGTGCCGTTTGACCCGCTGCCCGCTAAAACGCTATCACCGAGCAGAAGAATTACGGCGTTAGAAATGGCCTGCCGTTGCCTGCTGCGGGCGCGCCGCCACTTAATGATGGCGTTGCTGTTGGAAACCACTAAGCCGCTAACACTCCCAGCCCCCGACTGAATCGATTCAACATCCTGCTGAGACAAAGCTACAGCGGGAAGGCTGCTTGGAGACGTATCTCCATATGCAATCAAGCACTCACCGACATTTGCGGTGATCGTCACCGTATCACCTTCAATGAGTGGGCCTATTGAAATCCTGCCGGGCAATGGGCCAATGCTTCCAACTGCTGAGCCGGACCAAGAAGCAGAACTTCCACCATTCACCGATAAAGTGACGATTGCGCCATCTGACGGCGCTGTAAACGTCTGGATTGATCCTTGGCTTAGGGTGGTCATTTATTGCCGCTGATTCGTGAGAATGTTGAGCCGCCCGGTGCTGATACTGCCGATCTGCAACACGGGGATTTCGCTGTTTGCCGCCTTGATGACGCGCCGCGCCCGTGCTGCTTCTGTCACTGCCGTTTGAGAAACAGGCAGGTTGTATGCAGCGGGCAGGCGTTCTGTCAGCGTGTAGAAAAGCGCGTCTTGGTAGCCGTCTGGAAGCTTGTAATCAGTGTCCAGATTCGCGAAGACGGGAAGACGGGTGAACACCTGAAGGTGACACTCAAGCGGCGCGGATGGGACAGGCCAGAAATAGACCTTGCCAGGGATTTGGCGGTCGTAATAGACGCCCTGCGGGTACTCGCCTGCCTGCGCCTTCAGAATCTTTGCGTTGTAGTCCTCACGCTGCCACACGGGTAGCGGGTAGGACATGCCCGAGCGCACGTAATAGCACCCAGGCTGAAGCTCTTGGGGTTGCACGCAGTCAAACTGAAGGCCGGGGCCAATCGTCGCTGATGCACCAGAAACGCTCGCGACAACCTCTGTCGTTGTCCACACATACAAGCGTTGCGCCTGCCAGCGGTCAATGATTCGATTGAGCGTGCGAAGCCCATGCTCTGCTGATTCAGCCGTCATGGTTTCATTGGGGTCAAGTACCCCGATGTCGCCAAGGGCATCTTCAATGAGCGTGCGTGCTGTGGTCATGCTGGGATCAAAGCCACCAGACGCGACAGGCCCCAGCGCTTGTCATATTCAATCCCCGCCGCATCAAGTTGCGCACGGACTGATTCGACGGTTTCGCCGTCATCAGATTCAAAGGCAGGCAGAAAGCCATCGTCGCTCAAAGCTTTGTGCTCTTGCGCGTCGTTCGCCACGGCAAAGGCTGTGGCCTCGCCTGGCTTGGTCAGGTTCAGTGGATACATGCTCGCTCCAAGTGAAGAGGGGGCCGGAGCCCCCTCGCGTTGCTTACTGCGTCACGCGGCAGGCCCACTCAGGGCGCAGCACACCGAAACCGGCCAGCATGTCGAAGCGGCAAATGCGCTTGTTGTTCGTGATGTCGAAACCACGAACGAAGCGCAGGGACACGCCCTCGTAGTCGCTGGACGAGGCCATGTCCATTCCGTTGGGAACGTCCATTTCCATCGTCACAGCGGTCAAGGCATCACGGTGAAACATGATGTTTTGCGTGTAGCCGGTGTTGGCCGAGCCGGTCAGCACAGTCAAGGCGGCGTTGTCGGCGGGGCGAGCGCTCACGGTCTGGTAAGCACCACCGGCGATGATTGCCGGGTAGATGCGAACCGTCGCATTGCCGGAACCGTCAGACGAAACGTCAGAGGCCACCACGAAGCGCTGCAAGTCGGGCAAAACCTGCTTGGTGATCGGCTGCACCGCGTAGACGCCAGCGATGGTGAACACATCGCCAGCACGCAGACGGTTAGCCGCAGCAGCGGTCCAGCCATCGGTCACGAGGTCGGTGTAGTCAGCGCGAGGGTTGTCGGTTGCGCCGCTGTTGATGATGCCTTGGTTTGCACCGTTCACCAGAGGAGTACCGCCCAGGCCACCGACCGTGTGAGTCGGCAAGTTCTGGCTCATGTGCGGCACGAAGCCGAGCGAGTTTTGCAACTGGCCGGACTCGTACTGCTTGCCCAAAACGCTTTGGCTGTTGAAGAAGCCGGACAGGCCATTGACCAAGGTGCGGTTAGCACGCGGCGACAGCGAGAAATGGCGGATGTCACCACGCGGACAGGCGTTGTTGTCCAACACTTCAGACGCTTGCAGGCCGATGTCTGCGGTTGCAGGCGATGTGCCGGGGGTGCCCACGAAGTTGTAGACCCGACGGTACAGGCGTTGAGCGCAGCGCAGATCGTATTCAGCCGCCAAGCGCGAGCCGTAAGGAGCCAAATAGCGTTCCTCGAAGCGGTCAACTTTCAGCGACAAATCGAAGTCGGTGAACTCCCAATCGATACCAAATTCAGGTTCCATCGTGATCGCAACCTGGGGCTCGTTCACATCCTGCACGGATGCAACCGCACCAGAGCGAACCGTGCCTTGAACGGGCTTGCGCACGTTGATGGTCGTACCGACCTTGGCACCGGCAGCACGGAACTGGTCGGTGTAGTCTTTGTTGATGTACTTCGCAAAAGCGGAGCTGTTGATAAAGTGAGCCAGGGTGGTCTTGGTGATCCAGCTCGGGGTGATCAGGGTATTGGCCATGATGATGGTTTCCTATGTTTAGCGGGCTAGCTGCTTCAGCTTCCACGCCATGTAGTCGGGGCTGTCCGCGCTCGGAACCACGCTTGCGCTGGTCGCTTTGACCGGCTCAAGAGGCTTAGGAGCGCTAGACGGTTTGGGTTGCTCGGCAGGCTTTGACATCTCCGCTTCAATGCGGGCAATGCGCCTGCCAAGTTGGGCAGCGGTCAGCCCTTGCAGGCTTTCTGCTACCTCTGGGTTTTTGCCGAGGTGGGCAATCAGCTTGGCCGGGTTGTCGCTATCGACAATGGCCTCGCCTAACGCCGTCCACCGCCCATCTGGATGCGCTAACGGGCCTGCCTCGTCACTCACTGCGGTAAGGAGTTTTTGCAAGCCGTCATGGCCGACCTCCTTAATCAGTTCGTCACGAATACGCGCACTGGATTGCTGGATGCTCTCCATTTCGCGCAGCCGTTGCGCTTCCTTCTGAACGAGTGAGGCGACATCCTCCTCGGGCTGCTGATCGCTTGCGAACCTGCTCAACTGTTCCCGCAACTGCCGGGCCTCAGCTTCAGCTTGGTATCGCGCCGCTGTCAGCTTGTCGATACGCCGCTCCATTCGCTTGATGGCCTTGTCGCCATCGTCAGAGGGCTTTGCTTCCTCTGTCTGCGTCTGCTGCGTTGCATCGCTTTCCGGTGTCGTGACTTCCGGGGTTTCAACGGTTTCAGGCGCGACGATTTCCGACCCTGCGCCAGCCAGGTCGTTGTTTTCAGTGGTCATCGTTGGATGAGGCAAGCGGGAGTAGCGCCGCTAGTCGCTTTGGCTCAATGAGCCGGTGAATCAGCCGCCCTGTTCAGGCGTAAAAAAACCCGCGTCTGCGGGCTGTTCGATTTGCTGCGGAGCCTCCATCGGCTCAAGCTCCATCTGCTTAGGCGGATCGCCGTCCCCCATGCCTCCGCCTATCGGGTCAGAGTCAGGCAGACCGGCCATGCTTTGTGCCGTGCGCTCCAGCTCCTCACCGCCTTGCAGCGGTTCAGCCGCCATCATTTGCGCGATGACTTGCTGCACCAGTGGGGCCACTTGGTCAACAGTCACAGCGGGTTGCAATGCCTTTAGGCGGTCAGTCTCAGCTTTGTACGTGTCGTTCTCGATCTTGGCGGACTCAGCCAGATACTTGAGCGTCAATTCCTTATCGCCGGACTCCAGCTCTTGAATCCGCGCCGCCGCCTGCTCAAGCATCTGCTGCATTTGCTGGGCTTGCTGCTCGATCTGTTGCAGCTGCTGTTTGAGCGCTTCGGGGTCATCGCCCTTTTGCTCGTCGCCCAATGCCGCCTGCACGGGAGGTGGAGCCATCGCGAGCAATGCCTTGGACAGCTTGTCAGACTCGGGCCAATCCTGCATCCGTGCCCAGATAGGCCCGACAACAGCGGCAAACGCCGGGTTGCCCTGCATGATCTGGTTCAGGCCTTCGCTGGCCTCTTGGCGCAAGGTCGTATAGCTCGGGCCTGTCTTGACGCAAACGTCATAGGATCCCGTCCCCAGGTTGATCGACAAAGAGCCGTCTTCGCGCTCGCTGTAGGTGTCTCCCGTGGGGTCGATGACAACCGGCTTGCTTGATCCGTCAACGCCGAGAATCCGAGTCTCCCGAGGCTGATCGTACAGACGCGGGATCATGTCCAGAATCACGCGCCCGCATTGCTCAATAGAGCGGCTCAGGTTGTCGTGATAGTGGAAGTTCGCAATGTCGCCTTCATGCTTATCGGCAAGCTTCGCACGGCCAGAAACCGCCGTCCCTTGCTCGCCTAAGCTGGCCTTATTCATGCCGACCGAGGCGCGCAGATCATCAACCGCGAATTGCGCGCCTTGGGCAAAGGCGGCAGGCATCGTAGGCGGGGCCATGCGCTGAGGAGCCGGGAGCGGTTGCCCGCTGTCGTCGAGGTGGTCGTAAGGCAGGATCGACGCGTTTGTCTTGTTCGCGTTCTGCCACTTGTCGTAGTGATTCGCGATGGCTTCCCAAGGGCCAATGAACGGCGCTTTAGGCTGCAAGGCGACCGCCTCAACCCATGCAGAGCGCTCGTAGTTATAGGCTCGCTGAGATTCCATCATCCGGCGAACCATGCCGCACAGATAGCGCTTGCCCTTCACCCACGACTCATGGCCAATGACGGGGATCAAAGGGAGCCAGCGGCTCGGGAAGTCTGTTTCCTCCAGAATCTCACAGCCATTCATCGTGCGCCACTTGACGCCGCGCTTCTTCGCTGTGAACTGGCTTTGCACCATCGGCTGATAGCCAAATTCCTTGGACTTCGCCCAATACTCGTCTTCAGTCACAGACAGGCGCTGACCGTCAGGCAAGACGATGCCGAGACGATTCTCCGAAGCCTCGACGACTTCAAAGTATTCAGCGATCCTCATCGACTTGTCAGAGAACCAGCCTTGCGGGCCTTTGTTGCCCTGCCATGTCGCTTGGTCGGCCTTGGGGTACTTCTCGGCAAAGGCTCGCTTGCTCATCTGAGTCTCAGCGAACACGTATTGCATGTCTGAGCCGTCAGGCTCTGTCCAGTCAGGATCCCCGACGATAGACAACGCATCGTGAACCCGCTTGATACGTATTTCCTGGTGATTCAACTCAGGGTTAACAACCTCGGGGTGAATCCGAATCCAGCCAATGCCAAGGCGTGCAGCGCTCTCTAACGCGGTGTCATATGCGATCTGCGCCCGGCTCTGATACTCGATGTGACGGAACAGGCCTTCAATGGCTTTGGCGACCTCTTGCCGAGCGCCGCTTGTCGCTGGCATTGCGGTGAGGCCGGGTTTATTCTGCCGTGCGTCGTTGACGACTTGGACAAGCTGTTGATTTGTGCGATCAAGCGTCAGGCAAGGCCGCGCACCGTCGGGCCCGCTTGTGCGCAAACGCATTGCCAAGTCATCCCACTGCTTAGGGTCGGCAGGGTTCGAGAACTCGGCATCTTCTTCCATGCGGACGCGGGTTTCCCTGAACGCCTCTGTCGCGTCTTCAAAACGCTCTTTTGCGCGCTGGAAAGTGTCTTGCGTCATGCAGCCATCCAAGAGCCGCCAGCTGTTTCTGCTGGTGGCGGTGGTTTTGCCTTTCGGCCTTTGCCAATGAATTGAAGCCCGCGCCCAATGAGCGAGCAAACGTCTACTGAGTCGTCATGCTTACCAGCAGGGAAGCGCAACAACTGACCCATAACCTCAGATTTCCACGATGCGTGTTTAGGGAAGAACACCTTCCCCATGCTTGCCATTGCCTGAAAGCTTCGCGCCCGCGTCGGCTTGTCGCTGATGCTTGGCAACCACTCGACCCGGCAATGTGCTTTGCGCTCACTCATGCGCCGAAGCATGAAAGGCTCAACAGCGCGACGGATAGGCCCAGCCTCACCGAACCAGCAAAGCGGCTCATGAGACAGGATCAAGTCGCACTTGGCTTCGATCCACACATCTGCGGACGCTTGTTTGCGCCACCAATCCAACACGAACAAATTGCCCACAGCGTCAACACCAAAAACACCATGTTCGGTGTAGTCGCCGCCGCTGTCCGTCACGCCGTAGTCGCTTGCACCATAAACGCGCAACCCTTCAGGCGGCTTGTCGTACTCGGCAAACCAATTAGCCTTGAAGTACTCGCCCTCATCTGCTGCTGGCTGCTGCTGATACAAGGCATTCCAGGCCCGCATATCCATCTTGGCGACGTTCACCATGTCATCGGTGAACCACTCAGGCCATAACCGCTCGGCAGGCTTTCGGCCCAGCGGGTCATTAGGCATGGCCTCCATTGCGATCTCAATCACATGCCAGCGATCACGCTCCCGCTCAAGGATTCGACCGCCTAAGTCGTCCTCGTGCCATCGAGTCATCACCAGAATCTGCCGAGCCCCAGGCTTTAAGCGCGTGAGAAGGTCGTTTGTGTACCAATCCCAGGCCTTTTGTCTGCTTCGCTCGCTGTCTGCGTCTTCCCGGCTTTTCACCGGGTCATCAATCACAGCAAGGTCAGCGCGGCGGCCCGTAATCGAGCCGCCAACGCCAGCAGCGAAGTATTCCCCGCCCGCTGTCGTATCCCATCGACCGGCAGAGGCCGAATCATCAGCCACGCTGATATTGAACACATGGCCGTATTCCTTGGACGCGACCAAGTTGCGAACGCGCCGCCCGAATCTCTCAGCCAGCTCCTGCGTGTGGCTTGCTGCAATGACTGACAGCTTCGGGTTGCGACCCATGAACCAAGGCGGGAAGATGACTGATGTGTATGTGCTCTTTGCAGAGCCGGGCGGCATACACACCATTAGCCGCTCAATCTCTCCACTCTCGACCTTTTGCAATGCATCAATCAAAAGCCTGTGATGCGCTGCTGGCTGAAAGCCAAGGTCGAGGTAATCAATGAACGGGCGAATCTCCTCCTGCGCCTGCTTCCGCGCTAACAACTCCCTGAGCAGCAAGGAGGGCGAGGATTTCTGCTGTAGCGAGGTCTCGCGGAGTTCTGTTGTCATTGACGTTCAGAGTGGCTTCAGCCTTGCCCCATGCGCGATCCAGTAGCTTCTCAGCAGCAGTAACGCGAGCGCCAGGCGGTGCCGACTCATTGCCCATAACCTCGGCAAGAGTCCTGATTGCATCCTCTGTGTGAGCTTTAGCCAATTCCTTGACTTCAGGCGGTACACGAGGCCGACCAGACGGATTACCAGATTTTCCTTTTTCAAAAGCCATTGTTTCGCCCTTGTTAGCAAAGGCTCACATGCTGAAAGCGCAGCAAGACGCAAAAAACCCGGCGAGATTGCTCAGGCCGGGTATCGTTTGGGCGTGTTTCGGCCCATGTGCGTAATCTAGCTTTGTTTTTTGGGCGTGTCAATAGCCTTTTTTGTAGGCGCAAACCCTACATCACCCCGTGCTTCCAACAATACCCGACTGCATCACATGGTTGTTGACATTGCACGCAATGCGTGCATAATTGAGTCCATGGACAGCGCGGTGCTGAACACAAACAGGAGAGACACTATGAACCAAGAACAATTCATTGCCAACTATGTTGCAAAGAACGCTGGCAAGGGCCGCAAGGCTCTGAGCGTTGAAGCCGCTACGCAAGCCGCCAAAGCCGAATGGGATCGTATGCAAGACCCGGCTTATGTGTTCCGCAAGACTCTTCTTGCTCGTGCTGACGGCAAGTATTGGAATTCCGACAACGGCAGCAAGGCCCGCATTTACTTCAGCAAAGCA
>JACCDZ011772749.1_pt1 | contig 20866 bp, 14 predicted proteins | sample 7449551 | NCBI WGS metagenome assembly JACCDZ01 (sample SAMN15323452, study PRJNA562643) | freshwater metagenome | isolation source: river surface water | place: USA:Blue River Watershed | collected 2017-08-18
ACAAAATACCTGATTATTTCTCTAAATTTAACTTCAGAGATTTTTGAACACTTAATGTACTTATTTATTTGAACCATGACAGTATCTTACCACATCTTTAAATGTGCTTTGATTGTCTAGCCCCTTATTTTAACTTAATTCGTTTATTTTCTTTTTCTAATTTACACACTAAGTTTCTTCCAAATCCCTCATATATGGACAAGAAGAATTTAAGCTCTGCTTTTTTCTTTTCTTCACCCTTAAATATCGTTGTAAAATTAGTAATAAAAAACGTTAATATAATTCCTAATACAAATATTATTATCAATAAAATTGAATTGTTTTTTTCAAAAAACAATTCAATTAGGCGATTTGCAATAATTGTCAACACTCCAAAACATATTGTAAAAGAGAATGAATTTAATAACGTTGTATTTCTCATATCACATCTACTATCTATAATTTCTATTACATGATCTGATATATGTTCTACATTATAATCATACAAATATTGGCAAAACAACATGCTTCTCACTCCTGCCCAGTATAACTTGTTTTCTTCAAGAAAAAATCTATACTCTTCACCTATTATATTAATTAATCTATGATTAAGTAATTTGATTCGTATGAGTGCAGCTAATGTATATATGATGAACAAACTAACCATTATGCATTCTGCCATATTATATTGGATATATAGGATAAATATTAAGCATACTATCATTAAAAACACGATACTTCCGCTGATTATTGCTTTTTGATAACCAGCTTCACAAACCAACGACCAAAAGCTGGATTTTTTATATGCATTAATAATATTTAAATAATCTGTTTTCATGATTTATATTTATTAAAAATCACTCCATCATCTTTTCAATTGGCAAAACCAGAATTGACGAAGCACCGATACTTCTTAATTTGGCAATCGTATCCCAGAACACACCTTCTTTACTCACGACATGCACCGCAACTTTATTATCAGATCCATGCAAATGAAGCACAGTTGGCGACTCACAGCCCGGTAAAATATCTTTCAATTTACTCACATTATCTTTATCGATGTGTAGCATGATATATTTACTATCTTTGGCATCGATCACGCTTTGCAAGCGATAAATTAATTCCGCAGTACGTTGACGGATTTCATCATCTGCAGAGCGTCGACCAATTAATACTGCTTCACTTTGCAAAATAACTTCTAACTCAACCAAACCATTTTCTTTTAGCGTTGCACCAGTTGAAACTAAATCACAAATTGCATCAGCAATCGCAATTTTTGGCGCTAACTCCACCGAACCATGCATAACTAAAATCCGTGCTTTAACCTGATGTTTTTTCAAAAAATCACGCAAAGTTTCAGGGTAAGAAGTTGCAATTGTTTTTCCAGCTAAATCAGCAATAGATTTAATTCCTGAATCTTGTGCCGCCGCAATACTTAAACGACATGCAGCAAATTTCAATTTAGCAATAATTTCTAGATCATGCTCCGGATTTTCAAGAATATATTCAACATAACCATTCTCACCGACAATACCAATATCACTAGCATTACTGTCAACAAAGCCTGGAATATCATCATCACGAATCATCAAGAAATCCGTATTCATTTCTTTAGACTGAATCAAATAATGATTCTTAGCTGGACGCAATTTAAAACTACATTTATTTAATAAATCCAAACTACCTTCAGATAATTTACCTGATTTTTGTAAAGCTACTCGTAAACGTTTTTGTTCAGTCATCTGTGACTACTCCACTCTAAAATTTATTTTAATTTTGGCAATTATTTAATTTGGTTAATTACTTGTAACGCCTGCTGCTGTAATTCAATATTAGCACATGCCAAACATTGGCCATTAAATTCACGACTCAACGGATTACCTTGCCAATCGCTAATTACACCACCACTTGCGGTAATAATTGGTATCAACGCAGCCACATCATAATATTGCAAATCGGCTTCCATTATTATGTCAATATGCCCTGCCGCCAACAAACCAAATGCATAAGCATCGCCACCAAACGAGGTTAAACGCACTTGCTTACGAAGTAATTCAAATTTGGACTTTTCATCATTGGTCGTAAACATATATGGTGTTGTTGCATTCAAACGTACGTCAGCCAATTTATTGACTTTACTTGTCTGCAAACATTGTTGGTTTAACTGCGCTGGACTGCCAACCAAGGCACTAAAGCGCTCATTACTAATTGCCTGGTCAATGATGCTCAAAATTGGTGCATCATTTTGCAATAAAGCTACCAACGTGGTAAACGTTGGCTTACCAGTTGAAAATGCTACCGTGCCATCAATTGGATCTAAAACCCAACAAAACTCAGCGTTTTCAGCACTATTAGCAAATTCTTCACCAATAATGCCATGTTCTGGATAGTGTTGCTTAATCAACTCACGTAAATGTAATTCAATTTCACGATCCGCAATCGTGACAGGGGTTTTATTTTCTTTGCTATCAATTAATAGCGGCTGACGAAAATACTTATAACTTATTTTAGCAGCTTCATCTGCCAAAAAATTGGCAAATTCAAATAATACGCTAGTTTTAACATTTAACACAACTTACTTCACCTATTAAATACTTATATCACTAAACATGCTAAATGTAAAAACTCTGCATTTAGCAATATATCCATTTCATTATGGTATTAACACATTTACTGGAACATTAGAACTCGTACCAAGATCGTGATTACCTAATTGACCATAATCATTATTACCCCAACAGTAAAAATTATTCTTAGCATCTACAGCACAAGCAATACCCATTAAATAAATATCGCCATAATCAGCAACACTAATATCTTTCAATTGCGTTATGGAAGAAATTGCTCCATCTGTAGTGTTAACAGCCACCGGAAATGTACTATTTATAGTACTGTTATTGCCTAATTCGCCGCTAGCATTCAAGCCCCAACAATAAGCCTTGGCATCTGCAATCCCACAAGTTGAGCCAGATCCAGATGCAATCATACTAAATTTAGCCCCTGCAGGAATTTGACTCGGAGAACTACCAAGCAAAACTCTAAGCGGAACTGGTGAATTTCCCAAGGTATTAATATCTGCATTTACGCCTAGCTGCCCTAACCAATTATTTCCCCAACAATACCCACCACCATCAACATCAACAGCACAAGTACTAACTTCATTGGTTGGACAAGGTGTATTAGCTGACGCTGAAATTTGCTTAAGCACAGTTTGTGCTGTAATTTGACTGCTACTATTATTTGGACTAACTGCCACAGCCGTTGGATATAAATTATTTACATAATCACCAGAACCACATTGACCATTGGTATTCCAGCCCCAGCAAAAAGCTTTTCCATGTTCGTCTAAGGCACAAGTGTATAAACTGCCAACTGCAATATCAACTAATTTGTCATCACTTGAAATAGCGCTCGCACCACCTTTGCTAATTAAAGTCGGATAATTAGAATTAGTTGTTGTACCATTACCGAATTGCCCCTGAGTATTATCCCCCCAACAATAACCTTCTCCATTACTGTCAATTGCACAGCTGGCATTATTAGTTGTACCAATCTTAATCAATTTACTATCTAATGGAATTGCGCTACTACCTCCTTTGGCAACCTTTACTGGATAAAGATTACTTACAGTATTTAGTCCATCGCCAATGTTACCAGCCTCACCATCTCCCCAACAATAAGCATCGCCACGATCATCAACCGCACAACTTGCACCATCAGAATTATATGCTGAACCAGTTGCAATCGAAACCAAATTGGCACTTTCAGGGATAGCGCTATCGCCACCAACCGCAACAGCAACAGGAATACTTTCATCTAACGTCGTACCATTGCCCAACTCACCACGAGAATTACTTCCCCAGCAATAAGCTTTGCCTAGCTTAATTCCACATGCATAAATTGCAGCAGTCGACACAGAACTAACTCTATTTTCTAAAGTTTCAAAATTAAAGTTTACTGGCAACAACGCATTATTATTTAAATCAGTAATTGTGGATTCAAGCTCAATATAATAGCTGGTACCTGGACTCAACAACTCAGCTGGAATAAACGTATATGTATTCGCTCCAGTTAAAACCAATGTAGTAGTTGTCACTAATTCACCACTTAAACTATTTTTATGCAGCGTAACACTCGATGTATTAACATTCAGAACTGATTCACTAAAATGTAACTTCATTTCTGGAAGTAACACTACATTAGACTCTCCATTACTAGGTGTAACAATACTCGCCATCGGTGACGTGTAATCCCCAGTAGTAAAACTAAACTCAGCGTTGACTGTATTATTTGCCACCGTCTTGGCATTTCTCACAATTACATAATACTTCGTATTATCACTTAATGGTGATTGTGGACTAAAACTAAAAATAGTATTATTGGAGTTGGCCACAATATTGCTGATTGCCACACTTGAGTTTAAGGACTTTTCAGTTTTACTTAAATGCGCTGAAGTAGACAAAATTACTGTACTTGAGTTTATAGAACTTGGATTCATGCTCTCTGAAAATTGCAAGACAATAATTGGCGTTAATGAAACATTAACCGCGCCATCGGCAACACCTCCTGCACTAGGATCCATGGTAACAGAAGAGGTTACAGGCGGCACCACAGCGCATGTCACGCAACCACCGTTACCACCACAAGACGCCAATAGAATAATTAAGCATATCGAGCTAAAGACATAAACTATCAATTTTTTCATTAGGCAACCTTTAAAATACAACTCACTCTAAAAAACTGGCGCACTATGGCGTAACGGTTTTATTACGGTGGCGCTCGGCAATAACCTCAGCAATATCATCTAAATTCATACCTTGCGCATGTAATAACACTAGTGAATGATAAATTAAATCGGTCATTTCACCCAAATAATCTTCGCGAGTCTCGGCCAAAGCAGCAATTACCACTTCCACAGCTTCTTCTCCAACTTTTTGAGCAACCTTATTCAAACCGCGTGAAATTAATTTATGCGTATAACTACCTTCCGTTGGATTGGCAATTCGATCCTGAATTACTTGATCAACCATACCAATATGACCTAAACCAGATAATTTTTGTTCACTAAAACATGAAACACTCCCAGTATGGCAAGTTGGACCACATGGGCGTGCCATGATTAAAATTGTATCTTGGTCACAATCAATAAAAACATCTTGCAATAATAGATAATTTTCACTAGTCTCACCCTTGACCCACAAACGTTGCTTGCTGCGGCTAAAGAAGGTTACTTTTTTAGTTTGCAATGTCTGACTTAATGCTTCTTTATTCATGTAACCTAGCATCAAAACTTGCAAAGTAGCACTATCCTGCACCACGACAGGAATTAAACCATCAAGACTTTTATTAAAATCAATCGCATTTATATCTTTTATCAATTCCATTACCTTTCTTTATCTACTTAATCAAATAGTGTTTCTCAGCCTAGCGGCGAACTGCAATCTCTTCGTCAGCCAAATAATCTTTCAAATCAGCAATCGTCATTATTCCCTTGTGAAATACCGATGCTGCCAAGCCACCTGTGGCTTTAGTTTGCAAAAATAAATCTTTAAAGTGCGACATCTCGCCAGCCCCACCTGAAGCAATTACTGGAACCGTAACCAAATCAGCCAGCAAACGTGTTTGTTCTAAATCATAACCCTTACGCACACCATCTTGATTCATACAATTTAAAACAATTTCACCAGCCCCGCGATCAGTGACTTCTTTTGCCCACTCTAAAGTATTGCGCCGTGATTTAACGGTCTTTTTCTCATCACCAGTGTATTGTAAAACCTGATATTCTCCGTCTTGATTCCAACTATCAATTCCAATTACCACACATTGACTACCAAAACGCTTCGCTAGTGCTTCAATCAAAGCTGGATTCTCGAGTGCTGGAGAATTTATCGATATTTTATCTGCGCCATTAGCTAAAACCTCTTCAGCCATCGCCAAAGAACGAATTCCACCAGCAACACAAAATGGAATATTAATTTGCTTCGCTACTTCGCGCACCCATAAACGATCGTTATTTTCAGCATTGCTACTGGCTGTAATCGCGTAAAAAACTAATTCATCAGCCCCAGCTGCAGAATAACATGCGGCAAGCTCCAAAATATCACCAACAACTTCATGATTACGAAATTGCACACCTTTGACCACTTGTCCATCACGGACATCCAAGCACGGAATAATGCGTTTTTTTAACATAAGCTACTCTTAAATATAATTAACTTTACTAGCTAATAATTGCAGTTTAAAAAGCTTCGATTTTACCATATTAGTCAGTTCTCATTAAGATTATTCTAACCCACGATATAACACACCAAATACTTCTAACAGAGAAATATCTGCTAGAATATCGCCTTTAAATTTATGACCAAGCAAAATAAACACAACTTTAAAATGCGCATCGAATATTCGCATAGAAATTATATCTATTGAAGGCGTGCATTAGATAATTTATAATCTCTACATAAAGAGAAATATTAAGGATATGAAAATGTTAACGTTTATTAGAAAATTAGAAAAACTTCCAGTTGCTGTTGCAGGATTGGCATTGGGAATGGCCAGTATTGGTAACGTAATCGCAAATGAACTTCCAATTGGTCCTGGTTTCTATATTTTCCCAGGAATTGCAACCTTTTTACTACTTTTAATCGTAATTAAAAAATTATCTAAGCCCAAATTACTCTGGCATGAAATTAGCCACCCAGTTCTAGGCAGCTTTATCCCAGCTTTTGATATGTGCTTAATGGTGATTTCTGAATTAGTCGCTAGGTATAATTTACTTCTTGGGCAAGCACTATGGTACAGCGCAATTATTCTCCATATTGTATTTACAGCGTGTTTTTTCTATCACCGCTTTCGTAATTTTGATTTAAATCACATGCTACCAAGCTGGTACGTGCCGCCCGTTGGAATTGTAGTTGCATGTGTTACTGGTAGTCAAATGCATGCCGAAAATTTAGTGCACATAATTTTTTATATTGGCTTAACACTGTATGCAATTATGTTACCAATTATGCTCTATCGCCTAATTTTTGGTGATCGTATTCAAGATGCACAGTTACCATCATTTGCAATCATGGGTGCACCAGCAAGTCTATGTTTAGCTGGTTATTTAACCGCATTTGATAACCCTAATCCTCAAATCATTGGGATTTTGTTAGCTCTGGCTTTAATGATGACATCATTAGTTTATATTTCAATGTTTCGCATTAATAATTTAAAAATACAATTTGTACCAATCTATGCATCATTTACCTTTCCTCTTGCAGTTGGTTCGGTAGCACTTTTTAAATACTCTCGTTATGTTGGCATTGATAGTGAAGCTGGACAATTTTGGCATACGCTTGCCAAAGTAGAAATGTTTTTGGCAACCGCTGTAATTCTTTGGGTCTTAATTAAAATGTTTAAATATGTGAACCAAGAATTTAAAATGATTCAAGCATAGGTAAAAATAATCATAGCATTCTTTATAGGCTAAGATACAGGATTTGATACTTATAGCTTAGCTTCAATTACTTCATCTGTTAGGAAAATATCACCATGTAATACACACTTTAATCGACTCAACTTTATAAATACAAACAATTACATTAAAACTATTAATTATTAAAAGGGAATCAATGAATCATACCAAACACCTCTCAGCAACAAAAATAATTTGCTTTGCTTTAGTTATTTTAATTTTACTAGGACTAAACTATAGTAGCTTTAGTTTCAAACACTTTTTACCAGGAATTGCTTTAATTTGCGGAATGATCTTAACTGGCATTCAAAATGATGAATTTATCGGACATCAATCAAAACTTTGGTCAAGCAAAGTACTTAGTTACGCAATCATCTTTCTAGGTTTTGGATTTAATCTAGGCAATATTCTAAAAGCTGGTGCTTCGGGATTAGGCTATACGGTAATTAGTATTTGTGGAACTTTAATTGTTGGATTATTAATTGGAAGAATGTTAAAAAATAACGGCAAAATTTCAATGCTAATTAGCTCTGGAACTGCAATTTGTGGTGGTAGTGCGATTGCGGCAATTGCTCCAGTTATCCGTGCTTCACATGAGCAAACAGCCGTAGCAATGGGCGCAGTATTTTTATTAAATGCAGTTGGTTTAATTTTATTCCCATTTATCGGACATCATTTAGAACTAAGCCAAACTCAATTTGGTTTACTAGCAGCTTTAGCAATTCATGATACATCTTCAGTAGTTGGTAGTACCTTAGCTTATGGTCCACAGGCACTAATGGTAGGTACAACTGTAAAATTAGTCCGTGCTTTGTGGATCATTCCTGTGAGTTTGGTAATCGCAATCGTTTACTCACGTCAAAACAAGCAGGAAGCTGGACACGGTAAAACCAAGAAGCCATGGTTTATATTATGGTTTATTTGCGCATCATTAGTTGTAACTATCATGCCAGGTCTAACTCAGGCTGGTCAACATTTAAAGGAATTTGGTGAATCACTGTTCATCGTTGCGTTATTTTTAATCGGCTACAATGTATCATTTAAAAATTTGAAAGCCGTTGGTGCTCCAGTTTTAATTCAGGCTGTATCACTCTGGATCATAGTTTCGGTACTGGTAATTAGCGCATTAAAGACTGGCTTGTTACATTAACTTAATTTAAAATTAATTACTTCTTACAATGCCTTGGATTTTTCCAAGGTTTTTTAATAACGATAAACTTATAATTATAGGGTTATATTTACAACATAAAATAATCCGTTTTGTTAATGTAAAAATATATTGAGGGCAGACTGTCTATTTAATTTTCAATTACCTATTACAGCATTTACCAAATAAAAACTTGTACATATAGTCTCACACCATGAAAAGCAATATCATCATCCTACACCTTACTTCAAATCATTAAACTCATTTAAATATACAAAAAGGCGGCATAAAAGCCGCCTATAAAAAGAGTGCTGGTTAACTCTTTACTTCACTAAATTAGCTACAGATTAGAATTAACTCTAGACTAAAACAAATTAATATTTCATTACCGTAGCTTTACTACCATTCACAGCATCCAAATAAGCCACATACGGTTGATTGGTGCTTGGATTAAACGCAAGTGAAGTGTACAAAGCAGCCCCACCGGAAAAACCTGCTGCGCCAACATCTACCCATGCGCTACCATTAAATTTCATCACCGTTGCTTTAGCACCATTCACAGCATCCAAATAAGCCACATACGGTTCATTGGTCGATTCATTAAACGCCAGTGAGGTATAATTAACAACTCCGGCTGAGAAACCTGCCGTGCCAACATTAACCCATGAGGTGTCATTAAACATCATTACCGTGGATTTCCTACCATTCGCAGCATCTTCATACGCCACATACGGTTGATTAGTGCTTGGATTAAACTCTAGTGAAGTGAACGCAGCAGATCCAGCTGAGAAACCTGCCGTACCAACATTAACCCATGCTGTGCCATCAAATTTCATTACCGTTGCTTTATTACTATTCGCACCATCCCGATACGCCACATACGGTTCATTGGTCGATTCATTAAACGCCAGTGAGGTATAATTAACAACTCCGGCTGAGAAACCTGCGGTGCCAACATTAACCCATGATGTACCGTCAAATTTCATTACCGTTACTTTACTATCACCACCAACACTACACGCCACATATGGTTCATTGGTCGATGGATTAAACGCCAGTGAAGTGTACTGAACTGCACCAGCCGAGAAACCTGCTGTGCCAACATTAACCCATGCTGTGCCATCAAATTTCATGACCGTTGCTCTACCAAGATTCGGAGCACCACCATCAAAATATGCCACATACGGTTCATTTGTGCTTGGATTAAACGCCAGTGAAATGAACTGAACCTCCCCAGCCGAGAAACCTGCTGTGCCAACATCAACCCATGAGGTACCGTCAAATTTCATTACCGTAACTTTATTACCATTTGCAACATCCCGATACGCCACATACGGTTGATTCGTGCTTGGATTAAACGCAAGTGAAGTGTACTGAGCACCCCCAGCTGAGAATCCTGCTGCGCCAACATCAACCCAACTTGGCTCAATCGTTACTGTAACTGTGTAATCCTGAGTGGTGCCATTTGCAGCGGTTACTGTATAAGTCACTGGGTTAGTAAAGTCATTTGCTGTTTGACCACTAACTTGAGGTGTTGAACCAACTGATACACCTTCACCTGTAGTTGTAAAAGTAGCTATTAATTCATCAACAGCTGTACCAGATGGCATCTCTACGGCTATACTCGTACCTGTAATTACTCCAGCTGTACCATCTAAATCAAACTCTGTGATTGCTTTTGCTGAATTTGAGGCTACCGTTACTGTTACCGTATAATCTTGAGTGGTGCCATCTGCAGCAGTTACTGTGTAAACCACTGGGCTAGTAAAGTTGTTTACACTACTTCCGCTAGTTTGTTGTGTAGTACCAACCGTTACTTTCTCACCAGTAGTTGTAAAAGTGGCTACTAATTCATCAACATCTGTACCATAAGGCACTTCAACTGCTATATTCGTACCTGTAATTACTCCTGCTACCCCCTTTAAAGAAAAGGCAGTAATCGATTTTGCAGATACCGATGCCACCGTTACTGTTACAGTATAATTTTTAGTTAAACCATTTGCAGCTGTAACTGTATAAGTTACTGGGCTTGTGAAGTTATTTGGCGTTGTTCCGTTAGTTTGTGTCACTGAACCAACCGCTACTGATGCACCTGTTGTAATGTAAGTTGCAACTAAAGAATTAACATCTGTACCAGAAGGTACTTCAACTGCTATATTCGTACCTGTAATTACTCCAACTGTTCCATTCAAAGAATATGACGTAATTGAACGAGAACCAGCTGTTACTGTTCCACTAACTAAAACTGTAATTGAGCCTAGATTCTGTACTACGCCATTGCTATCCGTTGCCATAACTGGTACTAAATAAGTACCTACAGTTGTGCTCTCCGATGCTGATACAGCATATGCACACTCTTGAGGATAACCACTTCCAGCTGTTCCCATCATACAAGACGAAGGTGCTACTAATATACCATTTGTATCAGTATTTTGTAAACGGGCAGTATTTGCATGTGCTTTTTGTGTTCCTTGCAAAACACTAGCACCAAAACTAATTGTATAGCTAGCAAGAGTCCCACCAGAAAGTGATAGCACACCATTAGCTGGAGTACCAGCATCGCTAATCGGGAAAGAGCTCGTTGAAGTATATAAGGTGGATCCGTTTGATAACACACCTAATTCAACTGGTGCTGAACTACCGCCACCAGAAGAACTTGAAGTTCCAGAACCACAAGCACTAATTATGCAACCTATAAATAGCGCAAAAAACGCTAATAGAAACTGTTTGAGTAATATCCCAGTTTTCATTTTATCTCCTATTAAAAACAGCAAAGCTGCGGTATTAAATACAATTAATGTGATTAATTATCACATATTTACCGATTGTAACAACACCAGATAACTTAGGTCAATGCGTAAAAACGCACGCTTAGCCCCCAAAAATTCGCAGTAGACTTGTATGCTATGTTTGTTATAATAATCATATCTAAAATTTCTCACCCGTTTAATAAAATAAAAACTATACACAATGTAATTTAGGTTTTGATGTTCACACAGTGTAAGGTTAAATCGGCAGGCAAGACCAAGCAATATCAAATTGATTTAACAATTCCTGATTGGGACGTTGATCCAGAAGGAAAGTCCGGTTATGGAAAAATTACTACGCTAGTGCCAGTTTGTAAAAAATAATAAGACTTATAGTTTCAAAAAATAGAACTTAAAGACATAGTACCCACTAAAAAATTATAAATTTATGTAAGGTATTATGTAGTTAAAGTTAGTAAAGAAATGAACTAAAATCAAATTCCTGAGCAAAATTTATGTTAAGTAGCTCAATTAGATTGATGCATGATTTTAAATATTAACCAATTAGAATATAAATGAGGTTGTTTTATGAAAAATGTTAAAAAAATATATTTAGCGATGGTAGGAACTCTAACTAGTGCATTAGTGATTGGCTGTAATAATACAGGAACCAGTACAGATAGTGGTACAAATAATAACTCTGGGCTACAGACAAATACACTGTCCAAATATGATAATGATAAGGTAAAAGGCGTATGGGCGGTTGCTAATGGTTACGATGGTGGGTCAATTAATCCAAACTTGAATATGCTAGCCCAGAATAATACAGATGCAATCATGTCTTTTGTTGGTTGTGACGATGTTGATGGCTCTGAGAAAGCTCAGTATAATTTAAAAGCTTTCTCCGAGTCAGCAATTAGCTATGCAAGTGTATTTCCATCAATATATCAAGAGTACGCCAATATGACTACTGGTGGTGAGTATCTGATGGATAAGTTGACGAATCAGCCAACCTTGCAAACAATTAAGTTCGAGGGTAAGGATTACTATGGTGACAATAAGAAGCAATGTTATTATGCGATTATCAATAAAGATAATAAAGATCCAATGTATGTTAAGTTGACGTTAGATACGAAGAAAATCTCCACATATGATCCAACAGGTACTAGTCCATGGGTATCTAAGCCACTTGAGGAGATGCAAAGTGCCAGTAAAGAGACTAAGAGTACTGTGCATAAGTTGATTGATCCGAGTTATACCATAGGGAGCAATGCACAGTTAAATCAACCTCTTTTTCCAGAACACATTGATAAGCTAGTTAGAGATTTCATAGCTAATAGTAAGGAGTCTACAAGGCGTAACATAATACGTGAATTCCTATTTGATCGTCTCTTGGCTGGTGAAGTTGTGGCGGTAAGTAATTTAACTTATAATGCGCTTATACGATCATTGGCAGAGGCTGTGGCTAAAGGCTATTTTCCGAGGGCATCTGATTTATTAGAGGCGATAGGAAGAGAGTACACCGTTTCTCACCCTAGCGAATTTGGAGCTTTTAAAATATCTAATAATGCATGGTACAATTTATACATGACGGTACAAAAAGGCGATTATGAAACCATCTTCGGATATCAAGTTTATACTTTAGGACAAGAATATTTATCAAGACAGGTCGAAGGACATGTAAAGTTCATACATAATCCTATGCATGACGATGACTTGAAGAAGCTGACAACTGCATTTGATAAGGGAGAAATTCCTCTGGAGGCTGAGTGGCTACGTGCAAGACTAGTTAATGAAGTTGACAAAAGCTATTTAGCTGAGTTATGCAACCGGCCTAACGTTAGCAACGGTGTTTGTACGCCATTAGAAGACGCAATCAAAGATGCAAACAGAGCAAAAGTACAGGAGATGTCTCTATTTGGCAAACAGGCAATGAGCGGAACGGACGTACCTGGTCGCACATTTAATGAAGTTTCGCAACTAGAAGCCAAAGTAAGTACTATTGCAGAAACTCGTGGCATAGCAGGCGGTTTAGTTACCAAGAATGCACTTAAAGACATCTTCCACTTTATGCCTCGTTCATCTGATCATCCTGATGTTAACTTAAGTGGACTTGATGTATTACTATCTCTTGGTGGTGGTCCGATTAGTGTAGCCGCACAATTGGTTATCTCAGAAGCAATAGCTTGGGCAACTCATAGTGTTACAGCTCCACAGTATGACATCAGAGTAACAGGGATGAAATGGGAGGCCGTTGATGAGAACGATGTTAAGCGCTGGAATGGCAATCATAAAGGAGATCCAATTGCAGCTAACAGCAATGTAGTGACATTAACGGATAGTTCGTTTAATAATATGGTGCGAGTATCGTATAAAGATGATCCTAAAGAACCTCGTGACAATCAATTAAATTATACATTAACCATTGATCCAATTACCACTCCTTTCGTTCGTGCAGTTCAAGATAAGCCAGACCCATGGTTGGGTAATGTTAGTAGTCACATGGGCGAGAGCTATGTCGATTTTGCTAAATTACGTAGTTCTGACTCACAGGAAGGTTCTGCGGTGATGAAGCTTACCCTAAATCAGGATAGTGATAAATATCAAGATAATGATGTATATAAATTTATCTTCCAACAACTGGGTATGGACGCGTATATACCTCAATATTTGCCAGCACCAAATATAGGCAGCACTATAGTAACATCGTTTGGTGGTAAGAAACTTGACTTAAATAATCTACAAGCCAAGCCATCAATTTCACAAAGCGGGTTAGCCTTAACTAAAATCAGCCCATATGATGAAGCGTTATTTATATCTCCAGGTACGATGGTTAAACTAGGCTTGACAATTCCAAAAAGTAGCAATCAGAATGATCCATCAGTAGCTACGAGGTTGATGGCAAGTTATGATGCAATCAATCCACAAACAGGAGCTATCATCGCTTATGGGCAAATCGGTAGCCAAAGTATGTTTAATGCATTGACTGAATCTAAAGATTCGTTACCATTATTAATGACAGCCTTTGATTGTAGCTTTCCTTACGAAGCGGGTAAAACTTGTAATGCTACCTTTGCGATGTCATCACAAAATATCAAAACTAAAGGTGATGGCAAGTTATATATCCAAGATGCAGCTGGTGATTATCGTGCGATACCTATTCATATGGGTTATAGCATATATCCACAACCTTGGAAGTTTGACGTTGAAGCTGGTTCAAAACATAAAATGATACTGACATTATCTGATGTATCATCAGATCAGATCACTAAAATTGAACTTACAGGTGATAAAGAAATTATTGATTCAATAAAGGCTTATGCACCATTCTACAGTTGTGCAGATTCAATTAAGAATAAACTTAGTTATGGATATACAAGTGCTAAGCGGCCAATTGCGATTAATTCACAGAAACCTAAGGCTATGACTAGTCTACTGGAGAATAAGAAAGGAACACCGCAAACTAGTAATGTTTATACGGTGACACCACCGCAATGTAATTTAGGTTTTGATGTTCGCACAATTGAAGATGAAGGAGAATATCCAATTACGATTACAACCACATTAAAAGATGGGACTAAGGATGTTCAAGTAATCCCCGTTGAAGTTAAAGAACCTATCTAATTTTTTTGTTTTTATAAAAAACAACAGCGATAGCCATTATAGGTTAATATAACCCAAAGCCTGAGTCGAAAAGGTAATTGCTGGGACAATGCGGTGCAAGAAAGGTTTTATCGCAGCTTAAAACCTGAGTACCTTAATCATTTAACTTTAAGAAATTATGCTGACGCTGTTATAAAGGTTGAAGAGTACATACAGTTTTACAATTATAAAAGGAGACATTCAGCAATTGGATATTTAACACCACACCAGAAATATTCTGAGTATAATTAGGGGAATAAAAGGACTTTAATAGTCTACAGAAATATTGGATCATTAGACATAGTGTTTCTAATGCATACTCAAAAGATAACTTACAATATAGACTCATATAGAAACTGCTTTATTAAGAACAAAGGAATAAATAAATGGATAACTTATACGAAGATATTGCTTTATTCATTAAGGTCGTAGATATAGGTAGCTTTTTACACACCGCCAAGGTGCTTAAAGTGACACATTCGACCATTAGTCGTCGGATTAAAGCACTTGAAGAAAATCTAAAAACAACCTTGATTTTGCGAGATACAAAAAACTTTGTACTAACAGATAATGGGAGAAAAATTTATAATGAATTCAAGCCACAAATTGATAAACTAGACATCTCAATAAATAACATTTTGGTAGAGGAAAATGAACCATCTGGAACAATAAACGTCTTACTACCTCCCGCATTTAGTTTTAATTATATTAATGAGTATATACCAGAGTTTTTACGGAAATACCCTAAAATTGAGGTGCATTTAACCTATACAAATAAAGACGTAAGCTTAATCAAAGATGGATATGATATCGCAATTATTAATCACTTTCCAAAGCTTCAAACTCCAACAATAAAACTTCTTTATAACGCCATGGTTTCACTATACTGCACTCAAAAATATGCAAATAAATATGGGATCCCAAAAACTCCTGAGGATCTTTCGCAACATCTTGTAACAGGAAACTTGTTATTTGATAACACTGTTCCCGCAAATTTTGAATTAAAAAATATGATAACAGGTCAAACTACTATAATACCAATGCCTAGAAGGCTTACTATTAATAGTATGTTACAAAATTCTAAATTTCTACAGTCTGATGAAGTTATTTGTGGATTCTTTAATAATACAAGTTTTGATACAGAAGTCATACAAGTATTACCGGAATACTCACTTTTAGAAATTAAATTCTATATTCTTCGTCATCCACAAAGTAATGATAAAAAAGTAAGTCTGTTTTACGACTTCATACAACAGAAAATGAAAAATATTAAGTAGCAAACACTAAAAATGTAATAAAAAAGATCACACGAATTGCCATTGCTCATACAACATACTACTATCTAATAACCTAATTTTGCTACTAAATAATACCTCACAATTATGATCAAAACATAACAACTATAAAAATAGCTTTCATAATATCACCACTACAAAACAGATAGCAATATCAGTCTATTAAAACTCATTTGAATAATTATATATTTTTGCACAATAATTTGTGCATTTTTAGTACTACTCAACTACTGTATAAAAAATGCATAATACCTTTAATTTAGTGATTTAACCTAAATACACTGGGTTAAAAATAAAAGCCATTTACACAAATGTCATAATTAACTAAGTATTAGTTGGAGCATAAAAATGTATAACTATGAAAATTTATTAATTTTTGCAACAACAGTAGAATGCGGAAGCTTTTCATCAACTGCAAAACAAATGAATATGACTCATTCAACCATAAGTCGTAAAATGGCTAATTTGGAAAGAAGTTTAGGTGGAAATTTATTTGTTATTTATCCAAACTCATTAAAGATCACTGACTTTGGTAAGGAAATTTACAATCAGTTTAAAAATGAAATTGACTTATTAAATCGGATTAATTTAAAAATTGAATCACTAAAGTATAAAAATGAAGAACCAAGTGGCACATTAAGAATTCAATTACCATTATCAACTTCATATCATTTGATAACACCTAAGCTGATGTCATTCAAACGTAAGTATCCAAAAATTGACTTACAAATTATGTATATCAATAAATACATAGACCTAATCGCAGAAAATTTAGATTTAGCGGTTTTAAATCATATTCCACAAAATCAAGATCAGAAAATTCGTAAAATATATTCAAATAAGGCACGCTTATACTGTACAACCTTATATGCAGAAAAATATGGCACACCAAAAACTCTTGATCAACTACAAGAACATTTGTTCACGGGAATAGTACACGATAATCTTATAATTGAAGATTATATTGAAATGGTAAACCAAACCACAAATGAAGTAATCAAAATTCAAAATGGTAATGGAGTTGCTACCAACCACGATATTCAGAACCTTCAATTACTCCACTCAAACGAAATTATAGTTGGTTTACTGGATTCAACTTATAATAAAATAGGAGATCAAAATGTAGTTCCAGTACTACCTAATTATTTTAATCAAGGATTTAATTTTTATCTAATCAAAAACCCATGTAAAAACCAAAGAAACATTCAGCTTTTTTCAGATTTTCTTGAGGAATGCATCGACATGGAGTCCAAAATAAAGAACTTGCTATAATATAATTAATGGACCTCAACATACAATGACATTTGAAGCCCAGAATTAAGCACATGGATAAATATGATTACTAAATCATCTATATCTTAAATATAAACCATATTGTGGGTTAAATCAAATATCTATACAATAGCCATAACTATATATTTATCACTCACGAATAATCGCAAAATCCTGATAAAGTTTGGCCGTAGCTAACATTTTACCTAATTTAATTTGAGTAACAATAATCTTATAATAATCTTCTCTGACCACAAAGATATTGAATGAATTAACGCCTATGCTATATGAAATGTGGTATATGGGGAACGTCCAGTTTAGATTGGTGCCAATAATGTGGGAAGGGACAATCACACACAATAAATCAAGAAAAATCAATCTCTATAAAACCCTCAGGAAACTTAAGTAAACTCGGAGGTATTTCTTGAATAGCCAAATTATTAGCCGCTACCTGAATAAGACTACTTACAGAAAACACTTTAAATTTCCCAAATAAATTTGTTCTAATTATTGAATTAATTGCAGAAATGGAAATAGATTTATCATAAACTTGATTAATAATATAAGTAATTTCTTTGTATGAACGACCAATCATCAGTAAAAACAGTACTTCTTTCTCACGATCACTCAAATGATAATCTACCTTAGAAGGAATTTTATCCTTATAAGTAGACTCATCAAAAGGCGATACAAGCTTATTAGCGATATTAAGAACATTACCAATATATTTGCAATTAAAAAGTTCTACATCTGCCAGTATGCCTATTTTATCATTAGTTTCAGGATTTCTAAGTAAAATACAACGGTTGAGATAACAACGCTTTACTTGAGTATTTGGTAATTGATAAATAAGAAAATAAGAGGCTTCATGTTCTGTTTCAATAACATTTAATACAATGTTTTTTAATTGGTCAGCATACTTAATACCTGGATGATTAGAGTCTCTAAAGCGTTTACCAATTATTTGCGGATTTCCCATTAACTCATTATAGAGTTTAGTAACGTATACAAACTCTCCACTTACCGAGCATATAGCCATAGCTTTATTTCGCCCAATAATTTCAAGACTCTTTGCAACTAACTCCAGAGCATCATTATTCGTCATAGTAACTTTCTTTTCCAAATAATGTTTACCATATACAACAATTTAAATTAACTACTAGGCTAAAACTACAATGAGTGTATCATTAATTTTATACTCATCTCACACATACTGTCATCCACAAATTTTGTAGTTGCAAAGGTTACTAATTATATGATAGAGATTACACAAACATGTAAATTAAAAATAATCACCTACAAAAAACCCGATTTAGTTTAAGTAGATTAAGAGAATGTTCAAATAAGTAGTTATCCAATCTATTATAGCCTAAATAAAATTAATAATCAAAAAAATTACACTTTTAAAAATAACTTCTCCGAACTATTCGATTAATATAATTAAATCCAAAGTAAAGAATTATACTTACTTCAAAAAAGAATCTTAGTAAAGGAATATTAAGATCAATTTCATCAATATGAGCTAACTTATCTATGAGTATCATAATTAATTCCAGAAATATTTCACAGTTAACCATAATTTATCTTATATCACGCCAATAACCATTAGAAACATTTATAACAAATACAAAACGGCGGCATAACCGCCGCCGATAAAAAGATTATTAGTTAACTTTTTACTCAGTTAGATTAACTAAGCATTAGAATTAACTTAAAACAAATTAAAATTTCATCACAGTGGCTTTATTAGAATTTCCACCATCTTCATAAACCACATACGGTTGATTTGTAGCTGAATTAAAGGCAATATCCGTATAAGTAGCGCTCCCCGCAGAAAATCCAGGACTACCGACGTTAGACCATGTACCATTAAAACTCATTACTGTGGTTTTATTAGCGTTTCCAGAATCCACATAAACTACATATGGTTCATTAGTCGCTGGATTAAAAGCAATATCGGTATAGGTAACACTACCGGCCGAAAATCCAGGATTACCAACGTTTTCCCATGACAAGGTAGCTGTATTAAACTTCATCACTGTAGCTCTATCAGAATTCCCATTATCCCTATAAACTACATATGGTTCATTAGTTGCTGAGTCAAAAGCGATATCTGTGTAGCTAGCAGCACCTGCTGAAAGTCCAGGATTACCAACATTAGACCATGTACCATTAAATTTCATTACCGTTGCCTTACTAGAATCTGCATTATCCCTGTATACTACATAAGGTTGACTGGTCGCTGGATTAAACGCAATAGAAGTATAAACAGCTTCCCCTGCAGAAAATCCAGGAGTGCCAACGTTAACCCATGTACCATTAAATTTCATCACCGTAGCTCTACCAGAATTTCCATTATCCCTGTAAACCACATATGGTTCACTCGTTACTGGGTTAAAGGCAATATCGGTGTATGTAGGACCTCCTGCTGAAAATCCAGCATTACCAACGTTAACCCATATTGTACCATTAAATTTCATTACGGTAGCTTTGCCACCATTTCCATCATCTCTATATACGACATAGGGTTCATTCGTAACTGAATTAAAAGCAATCTTAGTATAGTAAACAGCACCTGCAGAAAATCCAGGAGTCCCAACGTTAACCCAGTTGGTTCCATCAAATCTCATCACTGTGGCTTTACGAGAGTTGTCATAATCTGTGTAAACTACATAGGGTTCATTCGTACTTGGATTGAAGGCCATAGAGTTATAGCTAGCACCACCAGCAGAAAATCCCGCATTCCCAACATTAGTCCACGTTGGAGCTAGCACTGTCACGGTAACTGTGTAGTTTTGGGTGCTGCCATTAGCCGCAGTAACTGTATAAGTTACGGGACTTGTGAAGTTATTGGGAGTTATTCCACTGACTTGCGGAGTTGCATTCACTGCAACACTACTTCCATCGGTGGTAAAGGTTGCTATCAAATTAGTCACATCTGTACCATAAGGCACTTCCACTGCAATACTTGTCCCAGTAATAGTACCAACTGTACCACCTAAGGAATATGCCGTTATAGCCTTGGCTGAACTCGCAGCTACTGTGACAGTTACTGTGTAGTTCTGGGTGCTACCATCTGCAGCAGTAACTGTATAAATTACGGGGCTGGTGAAATTATTTGCAGTTGTTCCACTGACTTGCGGAACTCCACCGATGTCTACACTACTACCAGTTATGGTAAAGGTTGATATCAAGCTAGTAACATCTGTACCATAAGGCATTTCAACTGCAATATTTGTTCCGCTAATAACACCAGTTGTACCATTTAACGAATATGCAGTAATTGCATTATCTGAAGGTGTAGCTATCGTTACGATCACAGTATAAT
>JACCDZ010818868.1_pt1 | contig 20858 bp, 13 predicted proteins | sample 7449551 | NCBI WGS metagenome assembly JACCDZ01 (sample SAMN15323452, study PRJNA562643) | freshwater metagenome | isolation source: river surface water | place: USA:Blue River Watershed | collected 2017-08-18
GCCAATGTACCTGCTTTAATTTCACCTATTTGATCAACCTGTCCTAATAGTTCCGCTGCATGAACAGTGGCTGTTTGGATGGCCTGAATTGGTGTTAAACCCCATGATACAAAATAGGAAAAGTCTTTAGCTTGGGGAAGACTCCAATCATACCCGCCAATATCTGTCCCGTATGCAATTTTCACGCCTAACTTGACCGCTTTTTTAAACGTTTCGGGAATAGACTTAGAAAACATAAGATTGATTGGGCTGCCTAATTTAGCCCTGCCTTCTGCAACAAATTCATTTACAAATAATGTTGGGCACCAAAAAACACCTTTAGCAGCCATTAATTGCATACTCTCCTCATCCATACCTAAACCATGTTCAATTGATTTTGCACCCGCATTTACTGCAGCAATTATACCGTCTCTCGTCATAGCGTGTGCTGCGAAATTTTTTCTACTACCTAATGTTTCATGACCAATAGCATTCATTTCTTCTAGTGTGAAATTTGATAATGCCCTGTAGTTTCCGTCTGGTTGTTTAATGTACCCTCTATCTGAGTATATTTTGATCCAATCTGCACCGTGTTCTAGTTGCTCTCTTACTGCTTTTCTTGCTTCGTCAGCTCCTGTAATTTCTTGAACTCCTTTTGGCATTTTTAATTCCCATGCATATTCTGAAGATTTAATTGGATAATGACCTGTTGTGTTAATTGCTAAGGTGGCAACAAACATTCTTGGACCAGGAATGACACCGGCATTAATCGCTTTTTTTATATCCACATCTGCATAGCCTGCTCCTTCTGTACCTAAATCGCGAATCGTTGTAAATCCATTCATAAGTGCTCTCTCAGCAGATTTTACCCCTCTTATTGTTCTATATGGAATTGACTCTTTAAGTACTTGTACATCATAATCTTCTTGTGTAATATCCCCCTGAAGTAACACATGCGTATGACAATCAATCATGCCAGGCATGACAAAATAATCAGAAAGATCGATCGTAGTATCTGCTTTAAATGCAGTTGGACCCACTGAGACAACTCTATTTCCATTTAATAAAACAAATTGTTTTTCTAATACAATACCTGTTTTAGTATCTAACAATTTACCACATTTAAGTAGAATTGATTTTTGTGCTTCGGCATACAATGAAATCAAAAGCATGAATAAGAACATGAATAGTCGCATGGTGAGTTTATTTTAATTGCAAAGCAGGGATATTTGCATTTTTAAATTGGTTGTTAAAGTTTTTTACAGCGTCATAAATGGCATCTAATTTTAATTTTTCATTCGCCCAAGTATTTTGTAAATCAGCGAGTTTGACTTTAACACCATTGGTCATAACAGGATCACTAATATCAATTAAGCCTTTAAGGTAAAAGAATTCTACATTTAATTTACTTGGCCAATTGATTACGTCTTGTCCATTTTGTGTTCTACTTTCTACAATATTTGATTCCCAAGCATCTATTTTACCAATAATACTATTTGCTTCATCTTTAATTGATTTTGCTTCAGTAAGAGTTGCTAAAGTTTCGGCATAATATTGTAATTGTTTTTTTATTTTTCTTAAATTATTGACTGAAGTATGCACCTCCTTAATATTAGAACTGATTGTAGCAAGGGTACTTTGTTGTAAGTCCCAATTTTCTTGAGATGCTTTTATAAATGGATTTGGCAGTACCGTTAGTGTTGTACTATTTGATTGCTTAGCGGAACTGTTGTTAAATGGATGTAGGGTTAGTTTAGCCTGGTACATTCCTGGCGCAACAGCATATCCTGCATAACTTCCTAATACATAAACTCCATTTACGTCTGGACTTTCTGAATTTGTTCTAAAATTCCATAAAAAACGATTATGCCCTTTTTGATTGTTAAGTAAAGTCTCAGGAGCAGGACCACCTGGATATTTTTTATAGTTTTCGTCCTTTACATTACTATATGATCTAATCAACTTACCTGTCGCATCCGTTATTTCTAATGTAACTGTATCTTTTTCATTAAGTGTTTCTGGTAAATAATAATCAAGGATAACGCCATCTGGTGCATTTTGTCCTTCTCCATTTTTCTCTGGCAAACCATTTCCTGCGCCATACTTGTAAGCTGGCTTAGGCGTTATTAGTTGAACAGAAGCATAATGATTGAATTGTACATTTTGTTGTACTGCACTAAGATCATCTAAAATCCAAAATGCTCTACCTGCGGTCGCTGCAACCAAATCATTGTCTCTAATTATAAGATCAGTCACTGGAACTATCGGTAAATTTAATTGAAAATTAGACCAAGAATTTCCAGCATCATTCGAAATATAAAAGCCTCTCTCACTTCCAGCGTATAGAATATTTTTAAACTTTTTGTCTTCTCTGATTACTTTAATAAAATCAGCATCTTTAACCCCATTATTTATTTTTGTCCATGTCACCCCATTATCTGTGGTTTTATAAGTATAAGATGCATAATCGTTTAGCTTATACCTTGTAGCACTTATATAAACAACTCCTTTATCAAATGAAGAGGCTTCGATACTATTAATTTGACACTCTTCTAAATCTTTAGGAGTGATGTTCGTCCATGTTTTTCCTCCGTCTGTAGTTACATTGACCAAACCGCAATCACTACCTGTATAAATAGTATTAGGATCCAGTGGTGATTCTTTTACATAAAAAATGGTATTATAATTTTCACCTCCAGCGCCTTCATTGGTAAATGGAACGCCGCCAGGACCTTGCTTAGATTTGTCATTTCTTGTTAAGTCTGGACTAATTGCATCCCAACTTAATCCACCATTCACTGTTTTCAACAATACATTGGCAGCATGATACATCACTTTTGGATTGTGCATAGAAGTCACAATTGGTGCATTCCAATTGAACCTGTATTTCATGTCTTTTGGCTGAACAGCTAAATTTAAACTAGGATATGCTTGCACATCTTTAACCTCATTTGTTTTGGTATTTAGCATTTCGATATACCCTTGATAACATCCACCATATACGATATCAGGATTATTTGGATCAAATGCTAAAAAAGCAGATTCACAACCTGCACCTGCAATCCAATCACGGACTGTTATTGCTCCTGTATTATTCCTACTAGCAATAATAACAGAAGTATTATCCTGTTGACCACCATATACTTTATAAGGAAATGAATTATCTGTATTGACTCTATAAAATTGTGCCGTACTTTGATTCATTATAGAAGACCATGAATTGGTTTGATCATAACTAATTTCTCCACCACCATCATCTGCTAAACCAATTTCATTATTATTATTTGGATTAATCCATAAGTCGTGGGTGTCTCCGTGGCCTACTTTCACATTTGTAAATGTTTTACCACCATCAATTGAACGCATCATTGGTGCATTTAAAACATACACTAAATTTTCATTTTTTGTGTCTGCATATACTTTCATATAATACCAAGATCTTGAGGATATATCTTGATTATTAGATAGCAATGCCCATGTTTTACCTGCATCATCTGAACGGTATAATCCTGATTTCTTTTTTTCTGTTTCAACAATTGCAAAAACACGATTAGGATTCACCCTTGATACACTTAATCCAATCTTACCCATCAAATTAGGCAACCCTTCTGTTAATTTAGTCCAAGTGACCCCTTCATCTGTAGATTTCCAAATTGCAGAACCTTTCCCGCCACTTGATACCGTCCATGGAAATCTACGATGTTCCCATGAAGCAGCATATAAAATGCGCGGATTCGTCATATCCATAGATAAGGAAGCAATTCCTGTACTATCATTAATATACAATACGCGCTTCCAATTGGCTCCACCATCTACTGATTTATAGACTCCTCTTTCATTATTAGGACCATGTACTGTCCCTTGAGCAGCTACATAAACAATATCTGAATTAGTAGGATGTACTGCGATATCTGCTATATGTCTTGTTTTTTCCAGTCCAATATTTTTCCAAGTTGCACCACCGTTGGTAGATTTATAGACCCCATCACCATAACTTGTCATGACACCCCTTACTGCATGCTCACCTGAACCAACATAAATAACATTGGGATCAGATTCTGAAACAGCAATATCACCAATAGAACCAACATTAAAAAAGCCATCTGAAATGTTTTTCCATTTAAGTCCACCATCGATGGTTTCCCAAACACCACCGCCAGTATATCCTGCATAAAATCTTTTTGAATTATTTACTACACCACTAATGGCATTTGCCCTTCCACCTCTTGTTGGGCCAATATTTCTCCATTGCAGACTCTTAAAAACTGAATCTGGACTGAGCTTTGCGGTTTCAGCAGTTGGAGTACTTGGTTTTTTCTTTTGCGCGAAAGTTGTAAGTGTCAAAAGAAGCAAAAATGCAACTAGTGTTTTTTTCATATTGATAGACTTTAACTATTTAATAAACTTTGTAATCAATTAAGATCAATTGTAAGTTAGTATTAAAACTACTTAGTATCATCATAGCCAAACTTTTGGTTCAAAGCAAATACAGCTTCAGCAGAAAAGTCATTCTTATGAATTAATTCTAGCTGTCCATTGATCAAACCTTTTTTGGTAGGTAATAATTTAACATTATGCTCGAAAATAGCATTGGCCTCTTCTTGCTCAGATTTGCCAATTTGATTGATGGCAGTAACTACATCTTCCATCTGACGAATCACAGATAAAATTTGATTTGGAATCCATGATGTAATTGGAGTGCCGCCTGTAGCCATTGCATATTTAGTGTTGGCCATAATATATTTTTGAACAAACTGCCAATGTCCATTTCTGAAATGGTAAATCTCTTCTAAAATGCCTAATAAATAACAAAGTCCAGTGACATCTTTATTTTCAACCAATTTACCCATTAAGCCTTTTGGATGTAAAGTCTTCATTGAATTTTCAAGGTCTTTGAAAAAGTCTTGTACACAGGTTGGACGATATAACCTAAGATCAAGTAAATATTTTGTGAGTTCATTTTCTGGATAATAAAAGATCACTCCAGAAAAAATATCTTGCATCGGAATAATATCATCCTGTGCCCCAGTTTGTCCTCTAAATGCTTTAGGTTCATCCCATACATTTTCATACACCACACCATCGCCAAATAATTCGGTATTGCCTTTAACACCCATTATAAAGATTCTAAAGTCATTGTATCGTTGCCATCTTGAAGCCTTCCACATTTCTTTTCTTCGCTCATTCATTTGCTTCATAGTAGACCAATTTTTTTCGAGCAAATTGCCAACTGATTTAGCGCCTCCATCTAATGCCTGAATGGTCTGCATCACAGTACCCACTAAATTGGCCGAGAACCTGTTGATGTCTACATGCAACATGATAAAACCAACCTCGTCTGGTTGTCCTGAAAAACGATTACACATGGTAATATTTTCCCAATTTAAGTCTCCAGCTTCGTCTAACTTTTGGTAATTACCTAATGAATATGCGTAATGATAATCTAACCAAGCAAACACATTTAATTTATCAGCTACTTTACAAAAAGGCTGTGCAATATTTGCAGGTAAAAAATTTCTAGCTTTGCCATATTTGCCATCTTTTCTAAATTGTTGAAAAGAAGGTTCTAATAAATAGGCGGATGCTAAAAAACTATATGATCTAAATAAAGCCTGTAATACAAAAATATCTTCTTCTTTTTCGATCGCATCCAAATGATTTTTAATTGCTAAAGTTGGTGCAACAATCCCATCCTCGGTATTTAAATAGCCAAATTCGTTCTCATTTAACACCACAGGCATATTGTCCAACACAGCTTGTAAATCTGCGTATTCACTTGGTAATTTTACCATCGGCGCTTTTACTGGAAGAAACCCATGTGCTGCACTCACATTAAAAAAACCATCACTGTAATTTGATAAAATAGACATAATTGATTGTTTAAAAATTAACGCTGTTTCTGCTCAAATTAAGGATTTTATTGGAAAAAAACCGTACTAAAATACATCTAAATCGGCCCCATTTACAACGGGTCCAGCATACTTTGACTTCAGCTCATCCAATAAGCTTTGCAAGCTGCTGCCAAAAGTCAATTGATGATTCAGAATGAGTAGTTTTGGCTTTACTTTATTGGCAATATCCGCCAATTGATAAGTTGAAGTATGAAATGTAGAATGATAATCCTGCCATCGTTGTGTTCGTTTTTTTAAACCAGCGTCGGAATACACTTCGTGCACTAAAATATCACAATCTTTTGCATATTTAATTAAGTTTTCGCTGTAAGTGCAATCACCAGAGACAACAATTTTTTTATCCTTTGTTTGAAACACAAATCCAAATGCATTATCCCATTGGCCATGTTGCACATTAAAAGCAGTCACTGTTAAATTACTATCCTTATATATTTGTCCTTCCTTGATTTCGTTGGTATATACTTGATATGCAATGGCATCTCCTTTTTCCAAACCATTAATTCTTATCGCTATGTCTTCCTTATAAGCACTCATTAAATCAGTTGTCATCTTTTTTGATCCAACGGGACCATAAATACTGATTGGAGCATTACGATCTAATACAGCAGGTGTTAAAATGATATCGGCCAAACCTATAGTGTGGTCAGAATGTAAATGTGTAATAAATAAAGTTTTTAATTGGGAAGCCTCCAATGAAGGGAATCCAAGTTTACTTGCTTCCGCCGCCCTTCTCACAACCCCAGGCCCACAGTCTACTATATAGGAAGTGTTATTGACAACAATTGCCAAGGAAGGGCCAGATTTGTTAGGATCAGCGAAGGGTGTGCCTGTTCCTAAGAGCACTAGTTTAGTGTCTGTATTTTGAGCATTTAAAGGTCCCCAACTGCCAACAAATAGTATTGCTATAAATGCGTATTTCAACATTGCAATAACTAGTTGGTTGGAGCAATAGGTCCTTTACGCATTGCTTTTACTTGTACTGGCCATTGAATAGGTTGTCCTGTAAGCTTATTGGTACCTAAATCTACTTTGTCTCTCGGGAAAGTGGCATTGTCTTCTAAAGCTATGTATTCCAAGATTGCAGTAAGCATTGCGTTGTTTTTTAAATCATCAAAAATGATTTTATCATAAGTATCTCTATTGGTATGCCAAGTATAATTAAAGTATGACCAATTTAATGCACCTAATGAAAAACCTGGTGCACCCACTGCTACAAAAGAAGCATAATCACTTCCTCCTCCACCTGGTGTGCCAGGGAAAGTTGTTTTAATTGAATCTTTTATACTGTTTGGTACTGCAGCTAACCATCTTGATATAAATTCACCGGCATATTTAAAACCTTGCCCAGAAATATTAACGATTCTACCAGTTCCGTTGTCCTGATTAAACAAAGCTTGTAATTTACCAACCACTTCTGGATGATCTTCCACAAATGCCCTTGAACCATTCAAGCCTTGCTCCTCACTACCCCAATGTCCTACTAAAATAGTACGCTTAGGATTTGGATATACTAACTTTAAAATACGCATTGCTTCCATCATTGTCAAAGTACCAGTACCATTATCTGTTGCACCCTGTCCTGCATCCCAAGAATCAAAATGCGCAGAAAGCATCACATATTCATCCGGTTTTTCGGTTCCTTTAATTTCTGCAATGGTATTAAAGTTTGGCACGGTACCTAAATCTTTAGAATCAGTTTGAATGCTGATGATTGGATTGTCTCCAGACTCGACTAAGCGATATAAAGTACCATAATCTTCCAATGCAATATCCACCGTTGGGATTTTTGTAGTGTATGCATTAAATATTTTATCAACGCCAAAACCGTTAGACCAATTATTGGTCAAGATACCTAAAGCACCCGCTTTTTCTAAAACAATAGGCAGCATTCTTGATGAATGTCCTGTTTTACTTAAGCGTTTACGCCAAGCATCCGTTAATTCAGTACGTTCTTTCTTTAATTTATCAAAAGACTCCTTGGTAGCAAATTGTTGCCAGTTATCGTCTGGTCTGCCTGTTGGTTGATTCATAGAAATCATGACAAACTTCCCTTTTACAGTAGGTAACCAATTGACAAATGCAATTGAATCAGCCAAATCAGGTATAATCACAATCTCTGCTTTCACCGCTTTCCCTTTTGTGGATGGACTCCAAGATAATTGCGTGCCTTCTAAACTTTTTACTCTTGGAGAAAGCATATCAATATGTGTGATACCACGCTCCCAGCCTTTCCACTCGCCCCATTGTTCGTTGCGTGCACTTATGCCCCAGCTAGTATATTTTTCGACTGCCCATTCATTGGCCTTTTTCATTTGAGGCGTACCCACAAGTCTAGGCCCAATGCCATCCAGTAACTCATGTGCTAATATTTGCAATTGGGAATGCTTAGTTTCTTCCTCTACTATTTTTTCGATAACTGTTTGTGCAGCTACATTATTCGCTGTAAAAAAACAAATAAGGAAAAAAAACTTAGTTACAGTTTTTATAAAACTAGAGCGAAGCGTTTGTAGTGCTTTCATATTTCTAAATTTAAAAAGGTTGATTAAACTATTAGCAACCCCCTTTTGCAGGTGTTCGTTTAAAAATTAATTTGCCATTTTTTTCGATATAGTCCCCTCCAATAATAGGATAGGCATATTTAGGCGCATGAGATACACCACGACTTTTGATCATTATTTTATCATTCACTTTAAGCTGATGCAATTGCTCAAATTCATTTTTTAATGCTGGGCCAAATGAAAGGATATAATCTTCCCCTTTCATTTTTACCATCACCCCAAAGCCTAATCTCGAACCAGGAGGAAGCGAAAGCGAAGTAATAACAGCCTCCATATTGGTGTATTCCCTAATTGACTTTTTAATTTTTGCTTCAGCTGCATATACTTTTTTTCCTGCTGGGGATGCTTCCCATTTTTTAAAATTCATACCTTCAGGAGTAGCCTCCCATTTTTTTAATGCCGCTTTCTTCTCCTCTACAGAAGAGGATATAGTAGATTTTTTTGGAGCTTCTTTAGCAATCTCAGAATTTGAAAATGCGTATACAGTGACTAAAAAAAGAGGTAACACAAAGGCGGATAGTACTTTTTGCATCTAATGGTATTTAATGCTACTAAGTTACAGCATTATTTAGTTCCATAAAATCATTATTTTTAAGCCTAATTGAAAAAAGCAATGAGTGACAAAACAACCATTATTGCATCATTAAATGATGGCGTAAATCAATTCAATGAGTTAATCTCTAATCTAGATCAAGCAGCATTTGAAACCAATTATAACAACAAATGGTCTGCGGGACAAGATTTAGTACATTTAATCAAAGTACTCAAAATAGTCAATATAGGATTTACTTTACCTAAACCTTTATTGCACCTAATGTATGGTGTCAATAAAAATGAAACAAGGTCCTTTCAGCTTCTTCAAACCTTGTATAAAAATGCTTTAGAAGGCGGCGCAAAATCTCCTTCTATCTACATTCCAAAACCTGTTTTATTTGAATCAAAAAATCATTTAATTCAAAAGCATACAACATTGAATCAATTATTCATTGATAAGTTGAATAAGCATACAGCTACTGAATTAGATCGATATAGATTACCACATCCGATCTTAGGCAAAGTAACCTTAAGTGAGCTTGCTAGCTTTACTTCCTTCCACACTTTACATCATCTAGAATTACTAAAAACAAAATTATTTAGATAGATACACCACCCCTTCTTTCATGACAAACTTGACTTTTCTAATGTCTGATATATTTTTACTTGGGTCGCCCTCCACTACGATGACATCTGCAATAAAACCAGGCTTTAAATTACCTAAACTATCCTCCAAATGAAATGCCCTTGCATTTACACTAGTCGCTGCTTTTAATGCATCCATAATAGGTAAGCCATACTCTACCATCAACTCCATTTCTAACGCATTTTCACCATGAGGAAAGACCCCAACATCTCCACCCAGTCCAATGGAGACGCCAGATGCAATTGCCTCCTTAAAACTTTTTCTTTTATTTAATACATTGTTTGGCGGGTCAGTAATTCCTTTTTTCCAGCCACGATATTGCGAGATCACATCCACAGCTGCGATCGTAGGCATATAAGTCACATTGTGTGCTTTCATAAGTTGCCCTAATTCAACATCAATAAAATCGCCGTGTTCAATTGTTTCTGCACCTGCCATTACCGCACGACGTATTGCTTCTTTTGATTTTGCATGACAAACCATTACTCTACCACTGCTTCTTGTCACTTCATTGATGAGTTTCAATTCGTCCAATGTAAATGAAGGACGATCTTCACCATTGATTCCCCATCGATAATCAGCATATATTTTGATAAAATCAGCTCCTTTACCAATCTGATCTCGTACTACCTTAATTAAATTGTTACCATCCGCAGGTTCTGCCCCTAACATAATTTCTTGATCAGTATCATACCCTTTAGGACCATAAGATCCAGTTGAAACAATCGCCCTTCCTGCAACCATCAACCTTGGTCCAACAACAACCCCTTCATTAATTGCTCTTTTTAGTGCCACATCAGCATATCCAGCACCTTCTGTCCCTAGATCTCTTGCAGTTGTAAAGCCAGCCAATAAAGTATTTTTAGCATGTACGGTTGCTCGAACTGTTCTGTAAGCATCTGCCTCTTTCAAAACCTGTGTATCCCAGTCGGTAATATTATAAGGGTACAACATTAGATGGGAATGCCCTTCAATTAGTCCAGGCATAATGGTTGCATTAGGATAATTAACTTTTACAGCACCTTCAGGCATACTTAGCTGTTGAATTGGTCCAACAGTTTTGATTTTATTATTTTCAATGATTAAAGCCCAATCTTTATGCATGACTTCGCCGTCAAATAAACGAGGTGCAGTGATATAATATTTTGTTTGAGCTTGACAGTAATGTATAGCAAAAGAAGCTATTAATAGTAGCGTAAAACGCGTTAAATTTTTCATAGCATGGTATTATGAGTGTCCTGTAATTTACAATAAATTTTAAATAATAAGAACCTTATTATATAGACCTTATGGCTTAAAAATCAACCTTATAGCCCACTACGGGAATTAAAGCAAGTAGGTAATTGTATTTGATGCCACCAATGCCTGCATCATAGTATTGCCTAACAGGGTTTTTCCTATTGGTAAGGTTTTGCACGCCTGCAATTAAACTACCTGTCCTATTTTTGTACTGTGTTTTCCATTGGGTTTGTAAATCAATTCTAAAAATATCCGGAAGCTTTTCTTCATAAATTCGCGTGTTATCAAGCACCGTCGTTTTTCTTAAAATTGATTGCTGAAGATTGATAGGTGTTACGCGAACACCTCCATGATTTGTAACTTTTAAATCCAATGCGATTGTGGATGTTTTTTTTGTATGCAGGTTCCATTCTTTCCCCATTGTCACAGATAAAATACTATTTGAATTGAATCTGGTATTTCTCCAAATCAAATCGGAGGCCTGGTATTTAGATTGATATAAGCTTAAGGTACTTAAAAAATAAAATTGATCATTCCAAAATCGCTCGAGTGTCATTTCAACTCCATAATTTTTACCCCTTCCTTTATTACTTAATGCAGCAATGACATAGTTGTCCTCTTGATTGATTAAACTAAAACTAGTTTTAGTTGATGCTGAAACTGGAATAGCATACAATGATTGATAATAAGCTTCCAATTTAAAATTCCAATTTTGTTTAAATTGAATATTATAGCCAACTACATAATGCTGCGCTTTGCTAAAATCTATATTTCTATTGGGTTGAATGGAATCCAGCCCCACTCTTATTCTGGCAAAATAATTGCCCAATGGTTGTGTTTGTGAATGTAATCCGAAGCCTGCAGAAAAAAATTGTGCGCTTCCTGTTTGAATACGAATACCCATTCTTGGTTCTATTGCACTACTTCGGTTGAGTGCAAAATATTGACCATGCAATCCCATTAGGAATCTAATTTTATTGGACGGATCCAATTTCCATTGTAAAAAATATTGACTCAATCTAGTATCGCCTTCTTCCTTCACTTTGTCTTTTAGTACATTGCTTACTGCTTCTCTTTGATTCAAAAAAAAGTTTCTCCCATTTGTATTGAACCCAACTTTTATTAGATTTTTTTTATTTATTTTATGCGTTGCAACAATTGATAAAATAGCGTTTGCCTCCTGAAATTGATTATTTCTAGTCACTATTAATGGGCCATTGATTTTATTATAGTAATTATCCTCCTCTCTATAGTTTGTACCGTTGAAACTATAAATTGTTTTAAGGGATGTTTTATTGCCAATATTTAAATTATGGATCAGTCCGGTCGATCCTGTATTGCTTAGATCCAGGGAACCGGATCTTGTAGATACATTTTGTAAGAAATTTAAAGAATCATTGAGTGCAATTCTATTTTGACGACTTAAACCACCAAAGCCGAAAATCGAGAAGGTGCCAATACTTTTTGTAGGAAGATTGATATGATAAGAAAGGTCTTGAAACCTTGTGCTAGCATCGCTTATTTTAAAACCGAGCTGTTCCATTAAAGTCAAAAATCCGTATCGGTAATTAATTAAGTAAGAACTCTTACTTCCCTTTTTGAAATAACCTTCTGTGGTTAGGTCAACACCAATGGTACTAGCAGAAAAACTAAACTCCCTTATATTGTTATTGCCTTTACGTAAATAAATATCAAATACGCCAGAAAGGGCATTCCCAAATTCAGCAGGAAATGCGCCAGTCAAAAAATCTGAATTGGATAATAATTGAGCACTTAAAATAGAAATCCCTCCTCCCGAAGTCCCTACTCTTGCAAAGTGATTGGGATTAGAAATTTCAACGCCTTCCATTCTCCATAACAATCCATTGGGTGCATTGCCCCGTATACTTAGGGAATTTTGATCTCCGGTGCTTGATACACCAGGAAAGGAAGTGGCAATTCTTGAAGGATCATTTAATCCAGCCGCAAACCTTCTTGTTTCTTCTACACTAAACATTCTACCGCTCACTAATGCAGCATCATTCAATGGTCTTGTTTTATTTTGACCACTCTGTACAATAACCTCCTTATTATTATTGATATCTTCTTCCATCTCGATTGACAAATAAGTTTCTTTTCCTGATTCAATCGCTATATTAGGAATGGTGATAGTCTTATAGCCTATATATAAAATCCTGACGCTGTATCTACCAACTGGGATAAAATCAAACTTAAAAGCACCCTCCTTATTGGAGATTGTTTTTTTATTGAGATCACCAATAAGTTCGATTGTTGCCCCATGAAGCGCAGTTTTGATAGATTTATCAATGGTTGAGCCGCGTAAAGTTTGTAAAGGCTTATCCTGAGCAAATGCTTTATTAAAAAGCAAAAGCATTATTAAAAAATAATAAATTGTTTTCACAGGACTATATGTTGACTAAAATTTTTAAATAAGTTAGTCAATATATTAAATATGATTCACTATTTGGTTCAATATCTACGATTTTTCTATGTAATGATTACTTCAATTTACCAACTTGATTTTGCACTTGACTTAATAAGTTGTCTAAGTATACCTTATTTAGATACTGACCATTTCTTAAAAAGCCGAATATTTGTTGTGTATGCTGAATACGATCTAAAGGATTCGCATTTAAAATAAGCAAATCTGCTTTTTTGTTTTCAGCTACAGCACCATATTCATTTTGTAAGCCAAAGAATGCTGGCCCATTGATCACAGAACAGCTAAGCGCTTCTTGTGGCGTCAAGCCATATTTTACCATGATGGCCAATTCCTCATGCATGCCCAATCCAGGGTAATTATAGGAGTTTAAAAAACCAGCATCCGTACCTGCTAAAATAGTGACTCCGGATTTATATAACACAGGCAATAAATTAGCTGCAGCTTCAAAATTGGCATGTCTAAATTGGATTGCCTCTGCATTGTCGTTGGCAGCTCTTTGTATTCTCCAGTCATAGGTTCTTTTGAATGCAGGGCCAAGATATTTTAAATAATCATCTTTTGAGAAATCATATTGATCCAAATAAGTCGTCTTATAACTCCCATTAATGGTTGGCACAACTGCGGTTCCATTAGCAGCTAATTCTTTAAATTTTTCAATTGCTACTGCTTTGTTGTATGTATTCAAGTATAAAACAGCAGCTTCCTTATTAGTGATTTTACCAGAAGCCCTTAGTTGAGTGATACTATCTTCTTTATCAGAAGCCGCTCTTTGCAAATAACCAATATGCTCAATAGCAGATAGCCCCGCATTGGCATATTTAGCCACTGTCATAGTTGCGGGGATATGTCCAGTTACCTTCCAGCCTCTTTTTCTTGCAGCTACAATGCTCTTCAAAAATAAATTTGGTTCTAAGGTATTGTCGGTGATTTTTACAAAATCCACTTTTAATTTCTGGAGTGAATCTAAAGCAATATTTAATTCCTGCTCGTTTCCAATTTCTAAGTCGCCAGGCCAGATAGATTTAATGCCTTCTAATTTTGGACCAGAAGTAAATATAGTAGGGCCTTCTAATTTACTTTCGGCAATAGCCTTTTTCCATGCAATCACTGAATCACTGATGTCTCCTGCACAATCACGTACGTGACTAATTCCCATTGCGGTATAAAGCGGCAGTAATAATTTATTTTCTCCAATTAATGTATCACCTCCAAAATGCACATGCATATCCCACAAGGAAGGCATAATGAATTTTCCAGTTCCATCAATAATAAATTTGGCTTTGTATTTTTTTTGAATTGCTGCACTATTTCCTGTTGCCTTAATAAGGTCTTTATAAATGACCACCGTTTGATTAGGCAATATCTTATTATTGGCCACATCAACAATATTGATGTTTCTAATGATAAGATCTGCTTGAAAACTTTGCGAAAAAGCACTTAAAGAAGTTAAAATAACTCCAAGTATCAATATGTATTTTTTCATAGACGAATTGCTTATGGCTCAATTTACTTTAAGCAATCCAAAATAGCATCGCTTTGTCTATGAAATCTAATTTTTTAATAAGTCCAGCAGCGTATTGGCTTGTTGAACGCCAGGCTGCCTCCATTGAATCTCCCCCTTTAAGCATATTGCTAGTGTTGGCACACTCTATGGTGCTTTGATGGGTTTTTTAGTGGCAGGGATGTTTAAAAAAGAGCAGTAATTATATATGTGCTTGGATAAACTCCCTACAAAATTCTAACATTGTCTTAATTGCCCTTGGATGAACACCATGCGTTTCTACGCCAGCACTAAATACTTCCACTAAGTCTCCGCCAAAAAAGTTCAAATAACCATGTGCAATTTGACTACGGCAGGAGTTGCCTGTACACAATACTAATATTTTCTTTTTCATAAAAATAAGGTTTAACAAGATCCAGCACCTGGTATACAAGCATTTTCCAATAAAGGTTTTTCGGCATAAACAGTAATACTAAAAATACCTGTTGATCCTAATTTAAATTATTAAATTTTTTGATCTTAAACCAACTAACAAAAGAAAAATCTGCAACCAAGGCTTACAAAATAAATTGAGTGCACCTTAATTACAGATTTTCATATTTGGAGGAAAGAAAATAGGGTCTTATTCTTTTACTAAGAATGGAATTTTGCCATCTGTTATTATGATTTTGGCATTTGGCGATTTACTTAATCGATCAAAAGCGTCGATACTTCTCATTTTTAAAATTTCTGAAGTCAATCCTTGTGCCTGAATCAACTGTGCGTCCCTTGCTCCTGTCGCTTCGATAATTTTTCTAGACGCCTCAAGTTTTTCTTGTTGTAGTACAAATTCCATTCGCATTGCATCTTGCTCTGCTCTAAGTTTTTGTTCAATAGAGGATGCTAAACCAGTTGGAAGAGAGATACTTTTCATTAAAACATTTTCTACCACCATACCGCTACCCTGAAGATTCTCTTGCATTTTCTTATAAATTGCATTTTCGATATCGGAACGTTTTCCTGAATGCATGTCTTTTGCATAGTATTGAGCACATATATCAGAGGAAGCCGATCTAAAAATGGCTGTAATGATTGGTTCATAATTTGTACCATATTGCGTAAGCAATTGCTTAAACTTAGTATTATCAATATGGTATAATATACTAATATCAGCCTGCACACTCAAGCCCTCTTTACTTGGAAGATTCAAGGCAAGTAAAAGATTGTTGGTTTGAGTTGAAGTCCTAATGACTTTTGAAAAAAATGGATTAAAAACAATTAAACCAGAGGTTAGAGGATTACCCTTAAGTTTACCTAGTTGCTGTTTAATGCCAACTTCTCCTGGCTTAATCACTGCACATTGTGTGAACAAAAAGGGAATGCATAGTAAAATAATCTTTTTCATAATATTGCTTTTTTTATAAAAACAATATTCATTCAAAAGAGTTCATAAAAAATTGTTAACAGACAGCAAAATATCATTTAAATTATTTATGAATAATATAAATGAATTTTTGAACACAAAATTGATTTGAGTAACTGGGTCCTATTGTCTTTTATTTACTTCATTGATTGGTCTAAAAAGTACTTTATCTGCGTAAAAAGTTCCAAACGGAACAAGTGAAGCTAAAAAAGCCATACACATTTTGAATATGTTCCAGCGATGTATAAATGAAACTTGGAGGAGTAAAACAATATAAAGCACAAAAAGTATACCGTGCGCCAAACCAACCACATAATTAGGCTGTGGCATAGCAAATTTGTATTTTAAAATCATCGTAAATCCTAAAAGTAAATACGAACAACCTTCAATAAATGCCACAATTCGGAGTCTCCCTAATGCCGTTTTGAATAATTCATTTACCATTGTATTATATCTTTTAAAATAGTTTTTTGTTAATACTTTACAGTGCTGCTATGCATGTCATTCTAATTATTTAACACTTGCAGCTAATTCAATATTCCAATATTATTGCCAGTCAATTCCATCACTCCTATTGCAGGTGGCACAGACCCTATCTGGTTCATCCTATCCAAAAAATCCTTGATGGTGAATCTTTTTCCAGCTAATTCCATTGCTCTTGCATATTCAGCCATTGCCTCCTCAATAAGGTGTTTCCCCGTAATATAGCTTGTGCCATATCCCGGTTGTCGCATATAAAGATGTTGTTCAAATTTCAATAATTTCTTCTCAGTTTTCATCCATCCCCTTGGTGTATACTGCGCGTGTATTTTCCCTGCCTCCTCCATTGTCATTTCATTTGCATGTGCATATAAAGAACCTAATCCTCTTGCAGCACGCTGCGCGATCAAGATGTAAACAATTTCTCTCACCCTAGGATCATCATCATAAAGCCCGGCATTCATAAATGTCTCTTCTACTGCAGTAGCCATGCCTTCATTTCTTGAATCGAAAATATTATACAATAATGGATCACGCCTAATCTCAGAAACATGTGGCTCAAAATCCATCTGCGCCAATTCAAACCAATGATAAAAATGAGAAAATAATGGACGCGGATCATAATGCATCGTAATCAAAAAGAAATTACGTTTCTCCTTTGGAACAAATCTGCCTTCGTGCTCCCTTAAGGCAGGTTCATAATAACTTTTCATGGTTAGTAATTGCTGCTGATCAAGAAATTTTAAAAAGCTCCTAACAGATTTTTCTTTCAATGAATCGTATTCCAAAACAGTATTGGCCTCCCTAAGCATTGGCAAATTTCTATTGCGGTGTTCCTCTAATTTTAATGAGGACCAAGCACGTGAAAGCTCTCTTTTTAATAATACCACTTGGTCTTCCCATGTCATGGGAACAAGGTGGACATTTTTTGAATACCAATTATAATTTTCTTTGCCTATTCCAGAAGGACCAGTCTTCTTATTCGATTCAGCTTCAAGCCATTTTACAAACTTTTGGATAGAGGCCATTGATTGATGAATCAAATTTTGAAGCGTGCCATCGTCTTTGACACCCGGTTTTTCAAGCAATTCATTGAGATCGTCTATCTGTGATTGGATATCACTAATACCCGCAATCCAAAGTTCTTTTGCATTGCCTGTCAAATTCAATTGAGCTTGTTCATTCAAAGGTTCAATCACCTTCAACTGATTGATCAGATCATTCTTTTCGGCCACAGAAAGTGGAAATGTATATTTCCATAAATCAACAATCGCATGATGCGTAGGTCCTTCATGTGCTGGAACATCACTGCGTTCAGTAAAAATAGTTTTATAAAAAGCCGGATCCCTATTCCATGGTTTTAAAACTCGATGATTGAAATCGTATCCATTCATTTCGGCCCAAACTAGCATCCAATCAACTTTGTGTTCAATAGTCCAAGAACTGGTATCTATTCTGTTTAATTTTGATTGCAATAGCTTGAAAGCAGGCCATCGTTTATTGAAGTTAAGAACAGTATAATCTGGCGCGCCTTTGAGCAAAGAAGGTTTTTCGAAAGCTCGCCATTCTTTGAAAAGGGATACAAGAGATGCATAATCATTTGTTTGCTTTTGTTGAGACATCCCTGATGCACATATCAACGAAAACATCAAAAGCAAAATAAGTCTTGAAATGGAATAACAATATTTCATAAAGCAAATTTTTGGAGATTATGAAGATCGTAATTTTCATTTGAATTGTAGCGTCTTAATGATTATAAAGATCCTAAATACCTATAAAGTAGGGAATTTATGTCTATTCTTAGCTGCTTAAACAAATACAGTTTGAGACCATTTTTTTACTTAAATTCAGGTTGTCAAAAATGGAACAATACTATGCGTTTTATCATTTATTTTCTTTTGCTATCTAACCTTACACTATCCGCTCAGGTACTCGACTTCAACATGCTATCCTCTCTAAAAATCAGAAATGTTGGCCCTGCCAATATGAGCGGAAGAATCACCTGCATTGATGCATTAAAATCGAATCCAAAAATGATCTATGTTGGTGCTGCATCTGGGGGTGTTTGGAAATCCGAAAATGGAGGATCTTCATGGAAGCCTATTTTTGATGAACAGCCTACACAAAATATTGGCGCAATTGCTATTCAGCAGAGTGACCCTAAAGTGATATGGGTAGGCACTGGTGAAGGCAATCCCCGTAACTCGATGAACCTAGGAATGGGCATCTTTAAAAGTGAAGATAGCGGTCGAACATGGAAACATATGGGCTTGACAGCAACTAAAACAATCCATCGAATTATTATCGACCCTCGAGATCCAAATATAATTTATGTGGGCGCAATGGGAGATCCATTCACAGCAGATTCCAATCGCGGTTTATATAAAACCACCGACGGTGGCCAACACTGGAAACAAATTTTATTTTCAAATACGACTTCGGGTGTAGCAGATCTTGTGATGCACGAATCAAATCCAGATAAACTCATTGTTGCATTATATGAGCACCATAGAACGCCCTATTATTTTGTTTCGGGTGGAAAAGGATCAGGTATTTATATCACCAATAATGGTGGTGCGCAATGGGAAAAATTATCAGATACAAATGGTTTGCCAGCGGGTGAATTAGGACGAGTGGGACTTGCTATAGCGCCTAGTAATCCAAATATTGTTTATGCAAAAGTGGAAGCGAAAAAAAATGCATTGTACAAAAGTGATGATGGGGGTATGCATTGGAAAATGATCAATGACAATCCGCGATTTACAAATAACCGTCCCTTTTATTTTCAAGACCTTGCCGTAGACTCAAAAGATCCCGATCGTCTATACAATATATATCAACCTTTGTCGGTAAGTTATGATGGTGGTATTAGCTTTGATCCAACACCGATGATCCCAGCAGATGAAACAAAAGGGATTCATGCCGACTTTCACGCCATGTGGATTAATCCATATGATGCGCAACATTTTATAATTGGTGGAGATGGTGGCTTGGGCATCACTTATGATCATGGAAAGTCTTGGTATTTTCCAGAAACGATTCCTGTTGCTCAATTTTATCATGTGAATGTGGACTACGAAACGCCATTCAATGTTTATGGTGGAATGCAGGATAATGGAAACTGGTCTGGACCTGCTTATACTTGGAAACGCGGTGGCATAAGAACATTGTATTGGCAATACTTGGTGGGCGGAGATGGTTTTCATATTGCTCCAGATCGCGATGATGCAAGATTTGGTTATGGTACTTCACAAAATGGAGATTTGTATCGTTATGATAAGCTTACGGGATATTATCAAAGTATTGCACCAACAGCAAAAGAGGCTTCAACACATTTGCGATTCAACTGGAATGCTGGATTTGCAAAAGACCCATTCAATGAAAATGCTGCATACTATGGTTCTCAATTTTTGCACAAGACCACAGATAAAGGAAGAAACTGGGAAACGATTTCATCCGATCTCACAACAAATAATCCTGCTCATCAAAAGCCCGATTATGGTGGATTAACGCTCGATGTTTCCGGAGCAGAAAATTACAATACCATTATTGCTATTGCGCCGAGTTTTCTTGATAAAGATCTTATTTGGGTAGGCACCGATGATGGACAGGTGCAACTCAGTAACAATGGAGGATTGTCTTGGAATAATCTTACAAAAAATATCATTGGACTGCCCGAAGGTGCATGGATTCCACAAATACATGCATCACGATATGAAAAAGGAACGGCATGGTTAGTGGCCAATAATTATCGCAAAGGAGATTATACATCCTACTTATTTAAGACCACAGATTATGGTAGCACATGGAAAAGTATACTTGATGCAAATGAGGTGAAAGGCTATGCATTAACTTTTGTTCAAGATCCAGTGGAAAAACAATTAGTTTTTCTAGGAACGGAAAATGGATTGTGGGTGAGTATTAATGAAGGAAAAGATTGGGTGCCATTCAAAAATGGTTTTCCTAGCGTGTCAACTATGGACTTAGTTATTCAGGAAAAAGAATCAGCATTGGTGGTGGGAACCTTTGGCAGAGCCATATGGGTGCTTGACGACCTAAAGAGTTTGCGTGAGATTGTAAGAGGAAATACCAAAGAAAAAATAACTACTTTACCTATGAATGAAGTCATACAGGTAAAAGGATTGTTCATTGCGCCTCCAGGGA
>JACCDZ011219952.1_pt1 | contig 20805 bp, 20 predicted proteins | sample 7449551 | NCBI WGS metagenome assembly JACCDZ01 (sample SAMN15323452, study PRJNA562643) | freshwater metagenome | isolation source: river surface water | place: USA:Blue River Watershed | collected 2017-08-18
ACACTGCATCCAGCACAAATTACTTTGACTCGCTTTTGCGCAGCACCCTGCACAAACAGTAGGTCTGGGTCTGTATTTCGACAAGCTGCATTGCGGCTCCAATCGCTATCCCAATTCACCCGGACACACTCCTTGCTCTCAAGCGAAGTTGAATTTTTCTTTCAACTTGTAACTGACACCACTCTTTAGGGTCTCGCTAGTCCATGTCAATACCTCTAGTGCAACAATTTTTGTCTGGTTTGTGCATGTTTTCACTAAGTCAAAAAGTATTTATGTCATTGATTTCGAATGCCTACCGCAATTACGCCATCAATCGAAGTTCTGGCAAACTAAACCTGTGGGCTCAGTAAAAGATCAAATCCAAAGTGACTTAACATCCGCCATTCGAGCAAAAGATCAATTAACTGCGGGCACTTTGCGGATGGTTCTAGCGGCCATTACTAATGAAGAAGTTTCCGGTAAAGAAGCCAGAACATTAACTGACCAAGATTTGATTACCGTATTAAACCGCGAAGCTAAAAAACGTAAAGAAGCTGCCGCCGCATACCTAGATGCTAAGCGTCAAGATTTAGCCGATAAAGAGGAAGCAGAATTAAAAGTTATTCAGCATTATCTGCCTGAAGCCTTAACCGAAGAACAGCTTTCTAAAATTGTGGCCGATGCTGTTGCACAAGTTGCAGCTGCTGGACAATCTGGACCAAGTGCAATGGGCGCGGTTATGAAATTAGTAACTCCTCAGATTGCTGGTCGCGCTGATGGTGGAGCAGTTGCATCTGCAGTGAAAGCAGCGCTGGCTAATTAATAAATATGCAAAGAAGTTAAATGGCTAAAGCTGCTAGATCACAAGTCGCAATTGGCTTGCTGATTATGTACATAGCCTGGGGTACTACTTGGGTTGGTATCGCTTACACAGTCGAAACAATGCCACCGTTAATTGCGATGGGTTTGCGATTTTTAACTGCGACATCAATAATTCTTTTATTTATTTCGGCTCGCAATGGATTTGCCGCAATAAAAATTACAAAATCTCAGGTAAGAACCGCAGTAATCCTCGGTGTTTTCATGCTGGCAGCCGGTATGGGAACAGCAACTACTGGCACCAAAGTTGTGCCCATCGGGGTTGGTTCACTCGTAGTTGCTTCAATGCCAATTTGGATCGCGCTATTTCGATTCATTCATAAAGATCGACCTAGTAAGCAAACGCTAATCGGATTATTTTTTGGATTTATTGGAATCAGTTTGATCATGCTGCCTGGCCAAACAGCTCCACGTCCTGGTGCCGAAGGACAAAATGTTTTGCTTTGGATGCTGGTCATTATGGCTGGATCAATTTCTTGGGGTTACACCTCGTATCGAAGCAAAAATATGGATACCCCAGCAAATGCCTTTTTACTAAGTGCTTACGAAATGTTGTTCGCTGGAATTACTTTGCTAACAGTTGGGTTGGTTTCAGGTGAATCGGTTAATCAATTCGTTAACGCCTCTGCAACTTCATTTGGCGGATGGATTTATTTAATTATTGTTGGCTCGTTACTTGGTTTTAGTACTTATGTTTGGTTACTTGACCATGCGCCAATCTCGCTGGTTTCTACCTACACATATGTAAATCCGATAGTCGCAATCGCGCTAGGTATTTTGATTTTCAATGAGCGCCTCACAACTAACGTTTTAATTGGTGGATTAATTGTTTTAGTTGCTGTTGCAATAGTGATTAGAACTGAGTCAAGAAATATTGAACCTGCTGAGCGCGTTTAATACTCGCTCGAGCGCAGGCTTTTCGCCAATTGAAATTCGAACGCCTTCACCACTAAACGGTCTGATCGCAACAGCAAGTTTGGCACACTCAGCTACAAATTCATCTGTTCGATCACCAAGTGGTAGCCAAACAAAATTTGCTTGACTAGGCGGTAATCTAAATCCAAGTTTTGTAAGTTCTTCCTCAAACCAAATTCGTAAACTGTTTAATTCATCAACGCGTTCAAAAAGCTCATCTTCGTATTCAAGTGAAAGTACCGCTGCAGTTTGGGCAACTGTAGAAACTCCAAACGGCACGGCTGTTTTACGCACTGCTTCAGCGACATTTTTTGGTCCGATGAAATATCCAATTCGTAATCCAGCTAAGCCATAAGCTTTTGAAAAAGTTCTTAATACGCCAACGTTTTCAAATTCAGTAAATAGCTCTAAGCCGCGAACTGCTTGATCGTCTTGATTAAATTCAACATAAGCTTCATCGACAATTACCAAAATATTTTTTGGAACTTTTGCTAAAAACTCTTTAAGTTCAAGGTGATTTACTACTGCCCCGGTTGGATTATTTGGTGTGCAAACCATAATCAACTTAGTTCTAGGTGTGATGGCTTTGAGCATCGCGGCTAAGTCATGTTCGGTTCCATTTTTTAATGGAACTTCTACTGGAGTAGCACCAACGATTTTTGTGATGATTGGATAAGCCTCAAAAGATCTCCAAGCATAAATAACTTCATCACCAGGCTCTGCCACAGCTTGCATAATTTGTTGGCAAACTCCAACTGAACCGGTGCCAGTAGCAATGTTTTCGGGATTTACCGAAAACTTTTTGGCCAAAGAATTAGTCAATTCAGTTACAAAAGGATCTGGGTACCTATTTATTTCTAATGCACTATCAGCAATTGCTTTGAGCACACTTGGCAATGGTGCAGTTGGATTCTCGTTACTGGAAAGTTTGTATGGCTCAAGCCCAGCAACGCCAGCAACTTTCTTACCTGCTTTATATGTGGGTAAGTCATTAATGACGGGTCTAAGTTGTGGTTCCACAGTTAGAGCCTAAAGGTAATTTGGCTTACCCACTAACTGACAAGTTCTTGAATGGCTTCTTCAAACAGTTTTGCATGTAAGTCAACTTCTTCGACTTTAGTTGTTGGACACATAAGTGCCATGTTATGAAACGGGGTCATTAAGATTCCACGGTTGCACATGAACAAATGCATGTATTCATCAAGTTCATCGTCACTTGCTTTTGCAGATTGGGTTCCATTAACCGGTGCTGGTTTAGTAAATCGATATTCAGCACGTGCACCAACTTGAGAGATACTCCATGGGATGTCGTACTTAGCTAAAACTGAATTAACTTGATTAGTGTAACGATCGCAAAGTTTGATCATTTCATCGAACGCTGCATCAGTTAAAACTTCACTCAACGTTGCTCGCATGGCAGCCATCGAAAGCGAGTTACCGGCAAGTGTGCCACCAACACCACCCACGTCGATGATGTCTGCTTCTGGATGAGCCTTTATAGCTGATGCAACTTCGTGCGTAATGCCATAAGCACCAGATGGAATACCGGCACCGATTGATTTACCGATTACAAAAATGTCTGGCTTCAAATTGTCTCGCTTAGTCATGCCACCCGGTCCAGCAGAAAAAGTATGTGTCTCGTCGATCATGAGTAGCGCGCCATATTTAGTTGCTAATTCGCGAAGACCCTCGAGAAAACCAGGTTGCGGTAGCACAATTCCAATGTTTGTCATTGCTGGTTCAGTAAGAATTGCGGCAACGTCACCGTTTTTTAATTCACGCTCTACTGCAGCTAAATCATTAAATTCAACTACTCGAGTGGTTTCATCTAATGGGACAGGTGGTGCTACGTTTCCTGGTCTTGCAGTTGCAGTGCCATCGGCGGATGGGACTGCAAAAGTTTCATCTACTGAACCGTGATAACAGTAGGCAAAAACTAAAATTTTGCTTTTGCCGGTTGCCAGACGTGCTAATCGAACTGCCCACCTATTTGCATCAGTTGCCGTCAAAGTAAAAGACCAAAGTGGTAACCCAAATCGACGAGTCAATTCTTGGCCAACCCATTGAGCGTCTTCGGTTGGCAGCATTGTGGTGATTCCACCGTCATCCATCATGCGTTTAGCAATTGCTTTAGTGCTAGCAGACGGTGAATGACCTGCCATCGCACCAGTGTCGCCTAGGGCAAAGTCGATATAGGTATGGCCATCAACAGTTTTAATTGTGTTGCCATGTGCGCTTTCTAAATAAAGCGGAAAGCCACCAGACCACTTATTCATCCAGGTCATTGGCACACCACCAAATAAATTTGTGGCATCTTGATAAAGCGCTAAAGACTTTGGATTTCGTTCCCGGTAAGTTTTACGTTCGCGTTCTAATAGCTGATTTAATTTTGCGCGGTCGATATTCGGCACGCTAACACCCCTTTTGGATGTTTTTATTCTTACACAAGCAAAATTTTTTAGGAATTAGCCATGTCAACAAAGCGGCTGTAGTGCCCTTGGAATGCAGTAACCACGGTGGTGATTGGGCCGTTACGGTGCTTAGCCAAAATAAAATCTGCTTCGCCTGCACGTGGAGATTCACGATCATAAACATCTTCGCGGTGTAACAAGATAACCATGTCTGCGTCTTGTTCTAACGAGCCAGATTCACGTAAGTCAGAAAGCATCGGACGTTTATCTTGGCGCTGTTCAGGTCCACGGTTTAACTGGCTGATTGCAACAACTGGAATTTCTAATTCCTTTGCCAGCAACTTGAGTGATCGAGAGAATTCACTAACTTCAACTTGGCGACTTTCAACTTTTCGACCGCTCGACATAAGTTGCATGTAGTCGAGCACAATAAGTTTCAAATCAAAACGTTGCTTTAAGCGGCGTGCTTTAGCGCGGATTTCCATCATGGTCATATTTGGTGAATCGTCAATAAATAAAGGTGCGTCGTTAACTTGGCCAACTTTGGTTGCTAGTCGTTGCCATTCAGCTTCGCTTAAAGTTCCGGCGCGCATGTTACCTAGCGAAACTTGTGCTTCGGCAGAAAGTAAGCGCATGACGATTTCATTTCGACTCATTTCAAGCGAAAAGATCGCAGAAGTTAACCCATTTTTAATACTCGCATTGCGTGCTAAATCTAACCCAAGAGTTGATTTACCAATAGCTGGACGAGCAGCAAGGATTATTAACTGACCTGGATGTAAACCGTGTGTGACTTCATCTAGTCCACTGAATCCAGTAGGTACACCTGCTGCAACTCCACCGTTACCTTCGATTGCTTCGAGTTCAGTAAGTGCGTGTGGAATTAAATCTGAAAGTGGTGCGTAATCTTCAGAGGTACGACGTGCAGTAACTTCATAAACTTCGGCTTGAGCTTTATCAACTAGGTCATCAACTTCTGAATCGCCAGAGTAACCCATTTGTGCAATTCGAGTTCCGGCTTCGACTAAACGTCGCAAGATTGCGCGCTCAGTAACAATGCGCGAATAGTAAGCAGCATTTGCTGCAGTCGGAACACTTGCTACTAGCGTGTGAAGATACGCAGCACCGCCAACATTTGTTAGTTTTCCGGTTTTAGATAAGTAGTTTGCGATTGTGATTGCATCTGCCGGTTCACCACGACCATAGATATCTAAAATTGCACCATAAATAGTTGCGTGAGCTGGTTTGTAAAAATCAACTTCGCGAAGTGTTTCAACAACATCTGCGATTGCGTCTTTACTTAGCAACATTGCGCCAAGCACAGATTGTTCGGCGACCAAATCTTGCGGTGGAACTGGGGTTCCATCGTCTTGGTAATTGCGGGGTATTTCCGCAACGCTCATTGAAGCCACCTGAATAACTAGTTATAACCAGGTATGACTTTATGTTCCGGCTCGGACATACTCAATGGTCCCTGTGGATAAGTATGTGGACAAAATGTTGAAAAGCCTGTGTTTACTACCTTTTTGACTGGGGATATCTTGTGGGGTTGCAGGCGAGTAACTCCAAAAAATGCCGGATTTTCAAGGAAAAATCGCTTTGGCAATTGTGGGTAAAAATTAATTGCTGATTAATTTTCCATCTTGTTTTGGCGTTAAGTACTTGCGCATCCGCACGCCAAAATAACCACCCAGAAGCTGTCCAATTACCAATAAACCAATCCATTGATTTACCCAGCCGTTGTGCAACATAAATCCAGAGATAGCTGGGCCCATTGCCGCAGCCATTACCCAAATTAGTGAGTCCGCTGAGTTGTACCGACCGCGCAAATGTTCTGGAGCAAGATCATTGGTTATCGACGAACCGATTGTTGACCAAATCATTTCGCCGATTGCAAAAATACCAACGCCGATAAATGCTCCGATAAGAGCCAGATTTAAGTTAACACCAAAGCCAATTATCGCCCAACTCAATGCCCAGATCGCTCCGATTATCCCAATTAGTTTTGTTCTGCTTCTTCCTTCGAGTCGGTTAATTACAAAAATTTGGCCAAGCACAATTACCCCGGTGTTCACTGCCCAAACCGGTCCGAGTTTATTTATGTTCAAGTCAGCAAATTCAGTAAGTAGTGGAGGTAAGCCAGCATCTACTGATGCATAACCACAAGTTAATAAAAGGAGTTTGACGCTTTGTATTTTTACAAAAGGTTTGTCTTTTAGTAGCTCGCGGAAACCATCGTTTTCATTTTCTTTTTCTTTCGGTGATGGGCCACCGTGTTCACGAAGGGTGTAAATAATCGATAAGAAAACTAAATAAGAAAGTCCATCTAGTAAGAAAAGTCTGGTGAAACTTTCTGGTTCATTAATGTCGACGATAAACGAACTAACAACGCCACCAATACCTAAACCAAGATTTAGCATCATGAACTGAAGACCGAATAATTTTGGTCGAAATTCATCAGGCACCATGCGCGCCATCATTGTGGTTTGCGGAGCCCAAATTCCAGCCGCGCCAAGGGTCACAAAGAAACCAACGAGAAATGCCATTGGGGTACTTCGGACAAAAGTCCAAGAGGCTACCGAAACAGCCTCTAGGGCAATTGCAAAAATCATTACTTTTCTTGGCCCGTAACGATCTACTAAAGTGCCAAAAATTGGCCCTACGGCTAAACCAACAACAGCCATCCAAGATAAAACTAGAGATGCTGCGGTCAACGACAAACCAGCAATGCGATGTAAGTAGACGACAATTACGGTGAGCGTTAAGCCGCCACCCAATGAATTTAAAAAGGTGCCGAGTAAGAATCGACGCGCTGCTGGCGTCAATTGGTCAAACATTTTTCTTCCTTAAAGTTTTATGTCATAAAGTTCAAATTAAAAAAGGGACAGATTGCTCTGCCCCACTTATTTCCTTTGGCTTTTGGTGAGCAACAACATTTCATTGTCATTCACCAAATTCCATTAAGGAATTTGGTGGAGAATAGGGGACTCGAACCCCTAACCCCTGCCTTGCAAAGGCAGTGCTCTACCAATTGAGCTAATTCCCCGAGATTTGTCAGTCCGGAAACTGCGCTAGACCAATTTACTCACTTGTGGCCTGTGTCCACAATTCCTGTTCGGCCTTACTTGCTTCAATTTGTTGGTAGACCACATAACCTGTTAAGGCTAGGAGTGCCAGCGATAGCAACTTCTTCATGTTCTTACCTCCTCATTTAATGCGTGGGCCTAGATGGACTTGAACCATCGACCTCTTCCTTATCAGGGAAGCGCTCTAACCAAGCTGAGCTATAGGCCCGTGCGGGTATTTAGTTATTCAGTTATCTGGCCGTGCGGTCCGCTCGGTTGTTACCACCAGTCTGTTCCTTGCACCAGTGATGAAACCAAGCTGAGCTATAGGCCCTCGTTGCAGTTATTAAGTTTTAAGTCTTGCTTAGGCTAAGTTCCGCTTTTTGCTACCTCTGGTCTGTTCCTTGCACCAGAGATAAAACCAAGCTGAGCTATGGCCCTTGTGACGAATTACGAGGTTACCCTAATTAACTAAATCCACGCAAAAGCCAGATTTTGCTATTTCTTTTTCTTTCCAGTTGATTTAGCAGGTGCTTTTTTGACTGGTTTACTTGCCTTTTTGACAGCAGCTTTTTTGGCCGGGGCTTTTTTAACTGGTTTTGGCTGAGTAGCCTTTTTTGGTTTTTCTACCGGTTTGGCTTTTGTTACCGGTTTTGGTTTAGCTACTGGTTTGGCTTTAACTTGAGCAGGTTCTTTTTTAGCCGCAGTTTTAATTTCAGATTTCACTTCAACCGACACTTCAGGCTCTTCTTCGTCTTCAACTAAACCATTTGTTGGTTGTTCAAGTTTTAGTTGCTCGAGTTTGGCTAAAGTCGCTGCAGATGATCTTGCAACAGCAACAACTTCTTCATCTTCGCCAACTTTCATGAATGAAACACCCATGGTGTCTCGACCAGCGGCACGAATTTCTTCAACACGTGTTCGAATTACCACACCGTTACTTGCTACGGCAAAAAGTTCATCATCAGCTTCACAAACTAATGCGCCAGCTAGGCCGCCACGTTTTTCAGATAGGCGCATCGCACGAACACCCAAAGTGCCTCGGCCTTTTGCATTCCATTCACTCATCGCGCTTCGTTTAGCAAAACCGCCATTTGTGATTGTTACTACATAAGCATCTGGGTGCGCTACTTCCATGGTTAATAAATGATCTTCTTTATTTTTAAAGCGAATACCAATTACGCCAGTTGCACTTCGGCCCATAGGTCGTAAAGTGTCATCGCTGGCATTAAATCGAACTGAATTACCTAATTTAGAAACTAGTAATAAATCGTCATCATCTGAAATTAACTGAGCCGACACAACTGAATCGTCATCGCGTAAATTAATGGCGATCAAACCTGTGCTTCGATTTGAATCGTATTCAGTCAATTTAGTTTTCTTGACTACGCCATTTCGCGTAGCAAGTACTAAGTAAGGGGCTTGTTCGTAATCGCGTAAATCTAGAACTTGAGCTACAAATTCATCTTGGCCAAGTTGCAATAAGTTGGCTACGTGTTGACCACGGGCATCTCGGCCTGCTTCAACAAGTTCGTAGGCTTTAACGCGAAATACTCGGCCGCGATTAGTAAAGAACAAAATCCAATGGTGAGTGGTAGTTACGAATAAATGTGTGACCACGTCATCTTGTTTTAATGCCGCGCCTTTGACGCCACGTCCACCACGTTTTTGTGCGCGATACAGCGCAGCTTTAGTGCGCTTAACGTAACCATTTTGGGTAAGCGTTACCACAATTGGTTCTTGCGCAATTAGATCTTCGTGGCTCACATCATCTTCGGCGGCAACAATTTTAGATCGGCGTTCATCGCCAAATTTCTCAACTAGTTCAGCGAGTTCTTCGCTAACAATTTTGTACTGGCGTTTTACATTACTCAAAATATCTTTGTAGTCAGCAATCTCAGTCATTAACTTGTCGTGCTGTGATTGCAATTCATTTCGCTCAAGCGCAGCAAGTTTACGTAACTGCATATCAAGAATTGCTTGGGCTTGAAGTTCATCAATTTTAAGTAACTTCATCAAACCTTGTTGAGCAACCGATGCTGATTCTGAACCACGAATTAATTTGATTACATCGTCGATTCGTTCGATTGCCTTTAATAAACCAATCAAAATGTGGACGCGCTCTTGAGCAATCCGAAGTCGGTAGGCAGTGCGTCTAGCAATTACTTCGATTTGATGATCAATCCAATGCGAAACAAAAGCATCTAACGAAAGCGTTCTTGGTACTCCATCAACAAGGGCGAGCATATTCGCGCCAAAGTTATCTTGAAGCTGAGTGAACTTGAATAAGTTATTTAAAACAACTTTTGGAACTGCGTCTTTTTTAAGTACAACAACAATTCGCATGCCGGTTCGTGAACTTGATTCATCGACCAAGTCAGCAATACCTGAAATCTTGCCGGTATCAACTAGTTCTGCGATGCGCTCCATCAAGTTGTCTGGATTTACTTGGTAAGGCAATTCGGTGATCACAATGATCGACCGACCACGTTTGTCTTCAGTTATCTCAGTAACTGCTCGCATTGTGATCGAGCCGCGACCTGTGCGATAAGCATCTTTTATGCCGTTGCGACCAACGATTAAACCACCTGTTGGAAAATCTGGTCCGGTAATGCGTTCGGTTAAGGCAGCTAATAGTTCTTCGCGCGTGGCATCAGGATGTTCAAGTGCCCACTAGATTCCGTTTGCAACTTCAGTGAGGTTATGTGGCGGAATGTTTGTCGCCATACCAACAGCGATACCTGATGAGCCGTTTATCAATAAGTTTGGAATTCGACTCGGCAGAACTGTTGGTTCTAAGTTTTTGCCATCGTAATTCGGAGTGAAGTCAACAGTCTCTTGATCAATGTCGCGCACCATTTCCATCGCAAGTGGTGCCATTCGACATTCGGTATAACGAGATGCAGCAGCAGAGTCGTTACCAGGTGAGCCAAAGTTTCCTTGACCTTGAACTAGCGGATAACGAAGTGTCCAACTCTGAGTTAACCGGACTAATGTGTCATAAATCGCTGAATCACCGTGTGGGTGATACTGACCCATAACCTCGCCTACAACGCGGGCGCTCTTACTAAAAGCTTTGTCAGGTCGGTAACCACCGTCGTACATTGCATAAATTACCCGGCGATGTACTGGCTTCAATCCGTCGCGTACGTCAGGTAATGCGCGTGAAACAATAACGCTCATCGCATAGTTGATGTACGACCTTTGCATTTCGACATTGAGGTCGACTAATTCAATTTGATCGTTTGTTTGATCGTTAACTTCAGTCATTAGATATCTAAGAACCTCACGTCATGCGCGTTACGTTGAATGAACGAGCGGCGGCTTTCCACGTCCTCGCCCATCAAGGTTGAGAAAAGTGCATCGGCTTGGGCAGCGTCATCAACTGTGACTTGTAACAAAATGCGTCGAGCTGGATCCATTGTGGTTTCCCATAATTCTTCAGCGTTCATTTCACCAAGACCTTTGTAGCGCTGAATATCTTCTTGGCGAAGTTTCTTTCCTGCGGCCAAACCAGCTTCAACTACTGCATCACGCTCGCGGTCGCTGTAGGCATATTCTGGCGCTTCGCGTGACCACTTAATTTTGTAAAGCGGTGGTTGAGCTAAATAAACAAAGCCGCCATCAACTAGCGGTTTCATGTACCGGAATAAGAAAGTTAGTAATAATGTGCGAATGTGTTGACCATCAACGTCAGCATCAGCCATTAAAACTAATTTGTGATATCTCAGTTTGTTGATGTCAAAATCATCTTGAATACCAGTACCAAAAGCAGAAATAATTGCTTGCACTTCAGAGTTTTGTAAAACGCGATCGAGTCTAGTTTTTTCAACGTTTAAAATTTTTCCGCGAATCGGCAAAATAGCTTGGGTTCTTGGATCGCGACCTTGTCCAGCTGAGCCACCTGCTGAATCACCTTCAACAATAAACACTTCGCATTCACCTGGTTCATTACTCGAACAATCTTTTAACTTTCCAGGTAAACCACTTGAACCGAGTAAACCTTTTCGGTTGCGTGCTAAGTCGCGCGCTTTACGTGCAGCTAAACGCGCTGTTGCAGCTTGCACTGATTTGCGAGCAATGTCTTTGCCTTCGCTTGGATTCTTAGCAAACCACTCTGCCAACTGATCGTTTACAACTTTTTGTACAAAAGTTTTTGCTTCAGTGTTACCTAATTTGGTTTTAGTTTGACCTTCGAATTGTGGTTCGCGCAATTTAACTGACACGATTGCGGCTAAACCTTCGCGAACGTCTTCACCACTTAAATTTGGATCTTTTTCTTTCAAGATGCTCCACTCGCGAGCATATTTATTTACTAATGATGTGAGCGCGGTACGGAAGCCTTCTTCGTGTGTTCCGCCTTCAATTGTGTTGATGGTGTTAGCAAAGGTATAAACCGATTCGGTGTAAGTGCTGTTCCATTGCAAGGCAACTTCAACACTTAAGCCTCGTTTGGTGTCTTCGGCGAAAAACTGAATAACACTCGAATGAATAGGTTGTTTTCGAGCATTGATGTGTGACACAAAATCCGCGATACCACCGTCGTACTTATAGGTGACAGATTTAGGACCGTCAGTAGTCCGGTCGCCCTCGATATCGTCACCAACAACTTTTGTGCCAGGCCGCTCGTCCGTTAATCGAATAGTTAAACCACGATTTAAAAATGCCATTTCTTGGAAACGGCGAGAGAGAGTTTCAAAGTCATAGACGGTAGTTTCAAAAATTTTGTCATCGGCCCAAAAAGTTACTGACGTTCCGGTTTCAGAAGTTTTGCCACCTTTTTTAAGCGGAGCAGTTGGTACACCTAACTTGTATGACTGTGTGTGTATCGCACCTTCTGTTTTAACTTCAACATCAACTTTTTTAGAAAGTGCGTTTACAACAGAAACACCGACACCGTGTAAGCCACCTGAAACTGAATATCCGCCGCCGCCAAATTTTCCACCAGCGTGCAAAACAGTTAACACAACTTCAACTGCTGGTTTACCTTCGGATGGAACTATTCCAACTGGAATACCGCGACCATTATCAACTACTCGAACGCCACCGTCTGCTAATAATGTGACATCTATTTGCGTGCAATAACCAGCTAACGCTTCGTCAACTGAGTTATCGACAACTTCATAAACCATGTGGTGAAGGCCGCGTTCGCCGGTAGAACCGATGTACATACCTGGGCGTTTTCGAACCGCATCCAAGCCCTCGAGGACCTGAATGGCACTTGCGTCATATGACACTAAAAGGGCCTTCCATGTGAGCCTATTTTTGGGCCAAAAAGGCAAGAAAATAAGGCTTTTTTGCAGTTTTTTCGGTGCTTTTATTCTACCTGTTTTAGGCCGTTAGCAACACCCAGATATGCCTTAAAAAGGCCCTAAAAAGCCTTTATCCGTAGGTGTCTCGAGGCCCTCTTCCAGGCACACTTCGCAGCCCGTGTTTCCATGATGGAGCGTTTGGACCAAGCACTTTTATCTCTGAAATTCTTCCTTGGCCAACTTCATCATCAAGTTTTTGGGTCAGGGTTGGCATTAACAATTTGATTTGGGTTGCCCAAGCTGTTGAATCTGCCCGCAAAACTAAAACACCTGATTGACCCGAGGCGTTCATATGAAATTGTTCGATCACAACATGATCTGCAACATCCGAACCAACAATTTTGTCCCACCTGGCACGAAGTTTTCCGGTAGCTAGCTGTAAATCCCAACCTTTGTTAACAATAATGTTGTCGATTAACCCAGCTAACTTTGCAGGATCACGTTCATCTGGTCCGGCACCACTTCTTTGTTCGTCAACAAAAACTTGTGTGGTGGGAGATGGATTTATTTTTGCCCCAGTTTTTATTCGCGCTCTTGATAGCAAAGAGCGCAAGAATTCTTGTTGTTCAGCAGTTAACACGATTTAGTTATCCTCTAACAAAATTTGTTCGCCGGCTAGTCCTTCAGGTAAATCTTCGGCAACAGCCGCTGTGATCAGAGTTTGTTCAACTCCACCTATTGCTTTAAGTAACCGAGTTCGTCTTCGTTGATCTAGTTCGGCGAACACATCGTCCAAAATTAAAATTGGATCATCATCTTGTTCGCGCAAAACATTGAATGTAGCTAGCCGCATTGCCAATGCGATACTCCAGGACTGTCCGTGTGAGGCATAACCTTTTGCCGGCATCCCGCTAAGTTTTAGTTCGATTTCATCTCGATGTGGGCCAACTAAAGTGATACCGCGATCTAGTTCTTCGTTTTGTTTTTCGATTAACGCTTGGGTGAACTGATGAGTTAAATCTTTTTTGTCAGTAAACCATTTTGTAATGTAGTTGACTTCTAGCGGTTCGTTTTCTGCGCTTAACGTTGCGCCATGTTGCTTAATAAATGGCGCTAATTTATCTAGCGCAGTTAAGCGTTGGATTACTATCTCGCTGCCAAATTTTATTAATTGTTCATTCCATGCAGTTAGAGTTTCTTGCGCGGAAGTGGTTAATGCGCGGCGACCAGCAGACTTTAACAAGGTATTGCGTTGTTTTAGAACTCGTTCATAATCGGATCTGACACCAGCAAATTTTGGACTCAATAAGACCGAAAAGTCATCTAAGTACTTTCGGCGCACACTTGGGTCACCTTTAACTAGATCCAAATCTTCAGGAGAAAAAATAACGGTGTTAACCAATCCAAGTAAGTCGCGCGGTTTTGTTAGTGGGCTACCGTTTAAGAAAACTTTGTTTTGGCCAGTGCTATTTATGGTGATTTTTACTGTTGCACTACGGTTGTGTTTTTCAAAAACTCCGGTTATTTCCGCAGTTGTTTCTTGGTTTTTAATCAATGGTTGGTCAGTGGCAACTCGCTGACTACCAAGGGTTGCAAAGTAATTGACAGCTTCAACAATGTTGGTTTTGCCTCTGCCATTTCGACCGACAATTGTTGTAGTTGGGCCGACAAAATTCAGATTTAACTTTTGGTGATTTCTGAAATTTTCTAAAGATAGCGAGTTGATTCGCATTTTATTGTTGGCGAATAGGCATTAATAAATATTTAAAACTGTCGTCTGATGCCCCACCGATTTCGTTTGCTCCAGTAATTACTGCTGGACGAATTGGGGTTGTCATCGCAATTGTTGCCACAGATGCATCAATAGCCATTAGGCCATCTAATAAAAATTGATGATTGAATGCGATGGAAATTTCTTCCCCTGTTGTGTTGCCTTCGACAGTTTCTTGGGCAGCAGCCAACTCCCCGCTTCCACCGCCGCCGTGAACAATTATGTCGCTACCACTAAAAGTGATTTTGATTGGAGCTTCACGATCTAGAACAAGCGCTACACGCTTTACTGAATCAATTAATTCAGAAGTTTTAACTTGAGCAACTGTAGTTGATTCATTTGGAAGCAGTGTTCGGTAAGGAGGAAAATCTGCAGCCAAGATGCGGCTAGTTGTTTGCCGATCATCACCAGCGATACCAAATAAACCTTCGTTTCCAGATGCGAAAGCAAGCGAGATTGTTTTATTTGTGGCTAGTGATTTAGTTGCTTCATAAAGAAAGCGGGCTGGGATTAATGTGTGGGTTGAGATTGAAGTTGAAACTGGATTCCAGTTAATCTCGCGCACCGCAAGTCGATAGCGATCTGTGGCCGCCATTGTTATTACAGATCCTTCAACATCAATTTTTATACCAGTGAATGCTGGAAGAGTTTCGTCACGCGATGCAGCTGTAGCAACTTGTGCAATTGCATTTGCGATTTCTTCACCGGATATGGTGCCGGTTATTTCTGGCATAACTGGAAGAGGTGGATATTCATTTACTGGCATGGTTGGGATTGTGAATGAAGATCGGCCACAAGTTATGTCTATGCGGTTGTTATTTAATGTGAATTCAATTTTGTTTGCGGGTAATGCTTTAGTGATGTCAGCTAGTAATCGACCGGGTACTAATACAGTTCCTGGTTGTTCCACATTGGCCGCTATGTTTGTTTGGCCGCTAACATCTGCATCGCTACCAGATAAAGTCAATGTTGATTTTTCAGCAACTAGATGTAAACCAGTAAGTAGTGGTTGAGTTGATTTACTTGGCAAGTTTCGAGAGGCCCAGGAAACTGCCTGCGCCATTAAATCTCGATCGACTTGAAACTTCACAAAACCCTACTTTTCTAGTCCTCTTATGGTAGTGATGATTTAATTTCTTTAAAATTTAAAAATTTAAATTTAGCTTCTAAGTTGTTCAAACTCAGTTGAATAACTTGGATTGAATATATATCTCTTTCATAGTGGTAGTAGCCATTGTGGATACTGTGCATAAGGCAATAATCCCCTTTAAAACTGACAAAAACCCTGTGGATTAAACTGTTGGTAAAACCCACCCAAAACCAGCCTTACCCACAACCTTTATAGTTATCCACAGTTATCCACAGGCTGGTGTGGATATGTAAACATTGGAACCACACCCCATCCACAGCTTTAAACCCCTTATTTTAAAAGGAATCCCTATATCACTAGTTAAGAGTTATCCCCAACCAATATCCACAGTGTGCAAAAACTAAATTATTGGGGAATTTGTTACTGATTGTGAAATTAGTGAAATCCAACTTAGGACTGGCGGGCTTGGGCCTTAATCCGTGAAGTTAGATCACTGACCTGGTTATAAAGGCTTCGGCGCTCAGCAATAAGCTGGCGCACCTTTCGGTCAGCGTGCATAACTGTCGTGTGATCACGACCACCAAACTGTTGGCCAATTTTCGGCAAAGACAAATCTGTCAACTCACGACACAAATACATCGCAATCTGTCGAGCGGTTACTAAAACCCGAGAACGGCTTGAGCCAGTTAAATCATCTAGCGTCACACCAAAGTAGTTTGCAGTTTGCGACATGATCAAACCGTATGAAATTTCTGGTCCGGTTGCGTCACTCACTAAATCTTTAAGAACTACCTCTGCAAGTTCTAAATCAACAGGTGCACGATTCAAGCTAGCGAAGGCGGTGACTCGAATTAACGCACCTTCAAGTTCACGAATGTTTGTTGACATTTTTGATGCGATAAATTCCAAAACTTCTGGCGGCGCACTTAATCTTTCTTGTGCACTCTTCTTGCGCAAAATCGCAATACGAGTTTCTAAGTCTGGTGGCTGAATGTCGGTAATTAAACCCCACTCGAAGCGTGAACTCATTCGATCTTCGAAACCCTGAAGTTGTTTTGGTGGCAAATCCGAGGTGACCACAATTTGTTTATTTGCATTATGCAAAGTGTTAAACGTATGGAAAAACTCTTCTTGCGTCTGGACTTTTCCGGACAAGAACTGAATATCGTCAACTAACAAAACGTCAATATCGCGGTAACGACGCTGGAATTCCTTAGCTTTATCATCACGAATTGAATTAATAAATTCGTTGGTAAATTCTTCAGAACTTACATAGCGAATTTTTGAGCCAGCATAAAGTGTGCGGGTGTAATGGCCAATTGCGTGCAGCAAGTGGGTCTTACCTAATCCCGATTCACCATAGACGAACAACGGGTTATAAGCCTTTGCTGGTTGTTCCGCTACGGCTCGAGCTGCAGCATGCGCAAATCTGTTTGATGCACCTGGCACGAAAGTATCGAAAGTATATTTCGGATTAAGTCGACTTCCTTCTTCTGCTGATTTAGGTGCGGGAGCAGGTCCACGACTTTCTTCTGGAGGTAGTGCAGGATTTGGATCTGATAAAAGTGGTTCTGCATATGTTGAGTCAGCGAGCTCATCCGTTGCGTCATCGTCCAAGTCAGGCGCGACAGTTTCATCAACAGTTACGGCCAGTCGAATATCGCGACCAAGTATTTGTGAAAGCGCATCGCAGACAACCGGACTAAGACGAGACTCTAAAACATCTTTAGTAAATTCATTTGGCGCAGCGATCAAGGCAGTGTCACCAACTAAACCAAGTGGACGAGTTAAAGCAACGAAAGCTCGTTGTTGGGCTGTGAGAGTTCCAGATGAAAGGGAATCAAGAGCGCTCTCCCAAACTTGGGCTAAGTCGATATTTTCCATTTCACCGCCTCGATATCCACAGGTAGGAGTATGCAATCTATTGCCTGTGGATAGTCGCTGACAAGTGGCTATCCACACACTCATTAGCCAGCCCAAAAACCCATTGTTTTCAGTGGTAAATCCTTTGGCTAAAAGGCCTAAAAACCTAGGTTTTTATTTGACCAAACCCTTTATATTCGCGTATCTTTAACAGGCACGAGGTATCGATAGGTAATCGTCGAATATTCATAAAGTCGGTATTAAAAAGGTATCGAAGTTGTGAATGTCCGATGGCGAATCGGTAGCCCCAAACTTCCTGCGAGAGAGATTTAAATGTCAAAACGTACCTTTCAACCAAATAACCGCCGACGTGCCAAAACCCATGGTTTCCGTAGTCGGATGAGCACCCGTGCCGGCCGAGCAATCCTTTCTGCTCGTCGTGGCAAAGGCCGCGCTCGCCTATCTGCTTAAGTTTTAGCGATGTTGCCGTCAGAAGTGCGGCTAAGGAAATCACTAGAAATTTCGCGGACGTTAAAAGCGGGCAAACGTTACCCAGCAAAATTTCTGGTTTTTCACATAGCCCCTGGCCTAACTAATGGAACTCGATTTGCATTTGCCGTCGGAAAGAATGTGGGAAATTCAGTGGTTCGCCATAAAGTAACGCGCCGCTTGCGCCACCTTGCCATGGCCAACTACGCAAAATTCCCAACTAGTTGCGACGTGGTTGTTCGTGCACTTCCAGGTATCGATGGCGTCTCGCACCAAGAGCTGCAAAATAATTTCGATCAAGCGCTGGCCAAGGTTGGTTCGTGATGCAGATTCTTACCTTGGTGAAAAAATTATGGGATCAAACTTTTGGAAAAGTTTTAGTGCTGTCCCTCGTTGGTTTAATTCGCATTTACCAAAAAACAATTAGCGTGTGGCGCGGACCGGTATGTCGTTACTACCCGTCTTGTTCTCATTATGGAGTTGGCGCACTTCAGACTCATGGCGCCGTTAAAGGAATTCTGTTAACGACCGGGCGCGTATTGCGTTGCCACCCTTGGTCAGCTGGCGGAATCGACTTAGTTCCAGCCCAAGGCAAGTGGACTTATGTCGAAGAAAAAGTAATTGAAGATTCAACTAAACTGAATAGGCAGGTTGCTTAATGAATCCATTGGTGTGGCTCGAAAATTTAGTGAGCTGGATTCTAGTTTTTTTCCATGGACTAACAAGTATTCCGTTCGATAAAGACAGCGGTTGGTCCTGGGGACTAGCAATCGTTGCACTTGTTATCTTGATTCGTATTTTGTTAATTCCACTTTTTGTAAAACAAATCAAAAGCCAACGCAATTTACAAATCATTCAACCGCAAGTAAAAGAAATTCAAAAAAAGTATGCCGGTGATCGCGAACGTCAATCGCAAGAGTTGATGAAGCTTTATAAAGAGACTGGTACTAACCCACTCGCAAGCTGTTTACCAATTTTGGCGCAAGCACCAATTTTCTTTGCGTTGTTCACCGTGCTGAATGGTCTAGCGCAAAATAAAACTCGAGGTGTACTAACTGTCGAGTTGATGGAGTCTGCTCGTAACGCAGAAATTTTAGGTGCACCTATTTATGGCACATTCCTGCGCCGAAGTGAGACAGCTTCACCGAGCACAACTCTTTGGGTAACTGTGCTTTTAATTTTCTTAATGACGGCGACCACGTTTATTTCGCAACGACAGTTGATCGTTAAGAACACCGCACCCGGCAACCCAATGGTGCAGCAGCAAAAAATATTGCTTTATGTATTTCCAGTGATCTTTGCAGTGTCGGGTATTAACTTCCCGATCGGTGTATTGCTCTACTGGTTCACCACAAACGTATGGACTATGGGCCAGCAGTTCTATGTGATCCGCAATAGCCCTCAGCCAGACACCCCCGCTTACAAAGCATTGATGGAACGTAAAGCCCGTAAGGCGGCCAAGAAGAATAAAGGCCAAGTTGACCAGGCTCCAGAACAGCAAGAACAACCAACCAAACAGGCTCGAAACCAACCTAAGAAAAAGAAGAAGAAAAAGAAGTAACTAAAACCCAGGCATAAATACAGCTTTATTGAAAGGTAAGTACCCGTGAGTGATCGAATTAAACAGCTAGAAAAAGAAGGCGATATCGCAGCTGACTACTTAGAGGGTTTGCTGGACATTGCCGACATGGACGGCGACATCGACATGGACGTCGAAAACGATCGAGCAGTTGTCAGCATCGTCGGCGCTGACTTATCTGAATTAGTCGGTGAAAAAGGCAAGGTCCTAGATGCTATCCAAGAGCTAACTCGGTTAGCCGTAACCCGCGAGACCGGAGAACGCTCTCGCCTAATGCTGGATATTTCTGGTTACCGAGCCGCTGCCAAAGAACGCCTAATGAAAATTGGCCAGGATGCAGCTAAAAAGGCCCTTGAAACTGGCGAGCCGGTTGAGTTAAAACCAATGAGCGCATTTGAGCGCAAAGTGGTGCACGACGCAGTCAACGAGGCTGGGGCAGTCAGCGTCTCTGAAGGCGAAGAGCCAAAACGCCGAATTGTTGTTCACCCTTCTCAGCCATAGTTTCACGTGAAACCAGAAACTCTTTTTTCGGCTTACCCAGCAGCCGTAGCCAAGCTTGAAAAGTTTCATAACTGGTTAGCCACGGCTGGCATCGATCGGGGTATTTTGGGCCCCCGGGAACTCGAGCGAATCTGGGATCGTCATATTGCCAACTGTGCCGTGGTGGAAGAACTAATCCCAGAAAATGCAGATGTCTTGGATGTAGGTAGTGGGGCTGGGTTACCTGGTTTAGTTTTGGCAATAGTTCGACCTGACCTAAAAGTTGGCCTAATTGAGCCACTCCAAAGACGCTGTGAATTTTTAACCGAAGCGATTTCCGACCTAGGTCTGGCTAACCAGGTTAAGGTCTATCGGGGAAGAGCCCAGGACCATACCCACCTAAAGGCCGATGTAGTAACCGGACGGGCTGTGGCTCCGCTACATAAATTCTTAACCTGGACGACTCCCTTAGTTAGGCCATCCGGACAAATCTTGGCCATGAAAGGTAGTTCAGCTGCAACTGAAATCGCCGAAGCCAGCGTCCAATTAGCCGGAAAAACAGCGGAAATTGTGCAAGTTGGCTCTGGGATAGTTGAGCCACTAACTACAGTTGTTCGAATAAAAGCCCAATAATCGAGCCAGTTTGGCTGATTCTGTTGGCAAAAGCAGCCAATAATGTTTCACGTGAAACCAAAATATGTGGCACCCGACAACTTGATTGTCGGCAGATTCGCCTAATCTAAGTACTTAATCCCACGTATTCTGGGTATGCAATTAGGGCAGGCATGGAATTTCAAGACGAAGATACCCCGTTAGCCGCAGCAGCGGCAGCAGCTGTCTATGTCCGTCGTGGCCTAAAAGGGACATTTCCTAAACCCAAGCAAACCCGAGTTATTACCGTTGCCAACCAAAAAGGTGGGGTTGGGAAAACCACTTCAGCGGTAAACCTGGCCGCTTCGATGGCACTAGCCGGCTTGAATGTTTTGGTTATTGACCTCGACCCACAGGGCAATGCCTCAACCGCATTTGGCG
>JACCDZ010432850.1_pt1 | contig 20785 bp, 17 predicted proteins | sample 7449551 | NCBI WGS metagenome assembly JACCDZ01 (sample SAMN15323452, study PRJNA562643) | freshwater metagenome | isolation source: river surface water | place: USA:Blue River Watershed | collected 2017-08-18
CACTCGACCGCGTAGATGAGCTGGACCGCATACCGATCGCCGCGGTCCCACTGGCGGAAGCCCGTGATGATGAGGTCCGTGGTATCGCCGTAACGTCGGTCGCTGTTGCTCGCGAGACCCGTGAAATTCTGCCGGTAACGGTACCACTCGAAGTCGACGGCCGCATCGGCCCGCTTCCAGATCGCCTCGATCCCGGTGCGGCTTCGGCCGTAGGTCCCGACCTCGCCGCCCGAGTGCGAAATCACGTCGGCGGCCCGGCTCTGCCAGTCGGCCATGACCAGCCAGGGCTTGTCCTCCGCCGCGACGGCGGAACCCAGAATACCGCCCAGCGTTGCCGAAAGTAGGGCAATGTGCTTTAATTTACGCATTCCTTGGGCAGGTCTATTCTTAAGAAAATCCTCGATTTAGGCCAAAGGCAAGCGGGTTACGTCGCTTGGCGAAATTATGGCACGAAAGGTGCTTAATAAAAAGCATGATGCTTATTTCTGCCGTCACCAACCCGACCGCCGGCGACAACGCCTGGGTCCTCGTCAGCGCCGCCCTCGTGCTGATGATGTGCATCCCGGGCCTCTTCCTCTTCTACGGCGGCCTGGTGCGGAGCAAGAACGTGCTCTCCATCGCCGCGCAGTGCCTCGCGTTGACGGCCCTGGGCCTCCTGATGTGGTGGGCCTTCGGCTACTCCCTCGTCTTCGGCCGGAGCTTCGAAGGCGGCTGGCTCGGCCACCTGTTCGGCGGGGCCGAGCACTTCGCCTTCAAGGGCATCGGGGCCGGCTCGTCGGCCTATGAGCCGCGCATCTCCGCGGCGACCTTCGCGCTCTTCCAGGCGATGTTCGCGGCGATCACGCCGGCGCTCATCATCGGCGCCGTGGCCGAACGCATGAAGTTCTCGGCCGTGCTGCTCTTCTCCGCGCTCTGGACCGTGCTCGTCTACTATCCCGTCGCGCACGCCGTCTGGGGCGCCACCGGTGATTTCGCCGGCCTCGCCAACGAAGGCGCGGCGTTCAAGGCGGCCGACTTCGCCGGGGGCATCGTCGTGCACATGACCTCGGGCTGGTCCGCCCTGCTGCTCTGCGTGCTGGTCGGGCCCCGCGCCGGTTTCGGCAAGCGGCCGATGCCGCCGCACAGCATGGTGCTCTGCGTCCTCGGGACGGGCCTGCTCTGGGCGGGTTGGTACGGCTTCAACGCCGGCTCCGCGCTGGCGGCGGACGGCGTGGCCATCCAGGCCTTCCTCACCACGACCCTCGGGGCCGCGACCGCGACCCTCGCCTGGGCCCTCGTCGAGAAGCTGCACCGCGGCAAGCCGTCGGTGCTCGGCCTCTGCTCCGGGGCGATCGCCGGCCTGGCCACCGTCACGAACGCCGCCGGCTTCGTCTCCGGGACGTCGGCCGTGCTCATCGGCGCGCTCGCCGGCCTGCTCTCCTACGCGGCCTGCTCCCTCCTGAAGCCGAAGTTCGGTTATGACGATGCCCTCGACACCTTCGGCGTCCACGGCGTGGGCGGCACGATCGGGGCGCTCGCGACGGCCCTGCTCATGGATGCCGAGGCGAACGCCGCGGGCGGCAAGCTCATCGGGCACGGCCTGATCGGCGGCCAGCTCGCCGCGATGCTCGCCTGCATCCTGCTTTCGCTCGCCGGCACCTGGGTGCTGGCCAAGCTGGTCGATCGCCTGGTCGGTCTGCGTCCTTCGGAAGAAGAGGAAGCGCAGGGCTTGGACATCGCCGACCACGGCGAAGAAGGCTACAACCACGGCTAAGGCCGCCGGCGGCGGGGAGGTTTTGCTGTAAAAACGGCAATCTGCTCCCCCGGGCGAGCTGGATTTTGCACACAAAACGGCCTAACCCGCCACCCGGCGGCATTGGCACGGGGGTTGCGAATGGGGTCATGCCATGAACTCCCTGTCTCGAACCCTCACCCTCCTCGCCTTGGCGGCAGTGCCTTTCCTGTCGTCGGCGCAGACCGCCCCCGCCCCGGCCCCGGCTCCCGCCGCCGCCGCCAAAGCCCCGCCCGCCCCGACGCTCGAGCAGCGCGTCGCCGGCCTCGAGGCGTACGTCGGCAACACCGACCCGACCGCCCCGCTCAAGGTCGCCAAGGACAAGGACGGCAACGCGACGATTCCGGAAGGATTGACGACCCCCTCCGTCGGCGTCGCCGGCCCCGGCCACAACGCCTTCATGATGATCTGCGCCGCCCTGGTGCTGTTCATGACGCTGCCGGGCCTCTTCCTCTTCTACGGCGGCCTGGTGCGCTCGAAGAACGTCCTCTCGGTCGTCGCCCAGTGCTTCGGGTTGGCCGGCCTGGTCGCCCTCCTCTGGTGGGCCTTCGGCTACTCCCTCGTGTTCGGCAAGAACTTCGGCGGGACCTTCCTCGGCCACATCTTCGGCGGCAGCGAATTCTTCTTCTTCGAAGGAGTGACCTCCGCCCCGAACACCGACTACGCCTACTGGCTCTCGCAGAACGTCTTCGCGATGTACCAGCTGATGTTCGCGATCATCACCCCGGCCCTCATCGTCGGCGCCATCGCCGAGCGCATGAAGTTCTCCGCCGTGATGCTCTTCATGCTGGGCTGGATGTTCCTCGTGTACTTCCCGATGGCCCACGCGATCTGGGGCATCACCGGTGACATGAACGGCGTCTGGAACGCCGGCGCCGCGATCAAGGCCATCGACTTCGCGGGCGGCACCGTCGTCCACATGACCTCCGGCTGGTCCGCCCTGCTGCTCTGCATCATCCTCGGCCCGCGCCTCGGCTTCGGCAAGAAGGCCATGACGCCGCACAGCATGGTCCTCTGCGCGGTCGGCACCGGCATCCTCTGGGTGGGTTGGTACGGCTTCAACGCCGGCTCGGCCCTCGCCGCCGACGGCGTCGCCGCCCAGGCCTTCATGACCACGACCCTCGCCGCCGCGGTGGCCGCCTTCACCTGGGCCGCCCTCGAGTGGATCCTCCGCAAGCACGCCAGCATCCTGGGCCTCTGCTCCGGCGCGGTCGCCGGCCTCGTGGTGATCACCCCGGCCGCCGGTTTCGTCTCCGCCTCGGGTGCGGTCCTCATCGGCGTCCTCGCCGGCGTGGTGCCCTTCCTCGCGGTGGTCTACCTGAAGTCGAAGCTCGGCTATGACGACGCGCTCGACACCTTCGGCGTGCACGCGGTCGGCGGCACCCTCGGCGCCATCATGACCGGCGTCCTGGCCACGGTCGACGCCAACGCCAACCTCGCCACCAACCTCAAGGACGTCGTGGGCAAGACCCTGGTGACCGAACAGTTCAAGGCCATCGCGGTCACGCTGGTGATCTCCCTCGTCGTGACCGCCGTCCTCGCCTACCTCCTCAAGGCCACGATCGGCCTCCGCCCGACCGAGGAAGAGGAAGCGCGCGGCCTGGACATCTCCGACCACGGCGAAGAAGGCTACAGCCACAACTCCTGAGCCTCCCCGGCGGGAGCTCGGCCCACAGGCCGCCCAAATGGGCGGCCTGTTTCTTTGGGGCACCCCTCCAAATAATGCGCCGACCCCCTCCTTCGGGTTTGCCTTTTCGCCGGATGGTGACAGTATGCTGTATACAATAAATCTATGATGAAGTTCTCCGCCACCCTGGAAGGCCCCTTCGTGGGCACCGCCGAGGAGCTCGCCGCCTACGTCTCGGGCAAGCTGGCCGCCCTCGGGTTCGGTCCCCGCTTCCAGGCCAACGAGCGCCTCGTGCGCTTCTACGCCTTCGAAGGGCTGATCGACAAGCCGGAGCGGGCCGAGGACGACAAGCGCCGGGCCAACTTCGGGGACAAGCAAGTCCGCCAACTGCTGGTGGCGCGCATCCTGTCGGAGCGCGGCAACGACCTGGAGACCATCCGCGGCATGCTGCGTCAACACGGCAGCCTGGCCCAGCTGAACCAGCTCATCGACGAGCATGCCATGGCCTCGGAACTCGAAAGCCGTCCCTCCCGGGAAATCTTCGCCGCGATGGCCGAGCCCAGCGCCGCCTACCTCCGCTCCCCCCGCCGGCACAGCCCCTCGGGCGCGGCCGAACCTGGCGCCAGCCGCCCCAGCCGCTTCAGCAGCGAGACGCTCCAACAGTTGCGCGATGTCTCGGAGTCCCGCTCGCCCGGGTTGATCTTCCGGAAGATGGTGATGCGGGAATACGAACGGCCCGACCTGACGCCCGAGGTGCGCGGTCTCTACCGCCAGCTCCTAGCCTTTCACCCCACCACGCCGGGCGAGCCGCCCAAGCGAGAGCGTTGGTCCAAGATACGCTTAGCGCCCTGGTGCGAAATGATGGTCCACATCGACGGCAGGGCCAAACCCAGCCAAGAAGAGATCGATGAGATGGTGGTTAATTTCCGCAAGTCATTGGAAGACAGTTATATGTAATCAAAATTCTATTTATGACAGTTGTGCTTTAAGTGTTAATGACAAAAAAGATGCTGTAGTGGTGTTGACAGTATCTAGGCGGCATGGCAGAGTGGATGTCCTTCACTCCCATGAGCCAACCCACCATCGAAATCCTCGCCCTCAAGAAGGGCTTCCTCCGCGCCGCCGCCGAACCGACCCACGCCCTCGTCCGGCTCGTCTCGCCCGAGCAGCCGGCCCAGGCGACCACCGCGAAGCGCGCCCCGCTCGACCTCGTCCTCGTCATCGACCGCTCCGGCTCGATGAGCGGCGAACCCCTGAAGGCCGCCCTCGAGGCGTCCTGCCGCCTCATCCGCGGCCTGCGCGACGATGACCGCGTCGCCGTCGTCACGTTCGACTCGCAGGTCGACGTGATCCAGCCCCTCGCCCACCCGACGGACCGGGATGGCCTGCTCCAACGCGTCCGCTCGGTCCACAGCGGCGGGTCGACGGCGCTCTTCGACGGCTGGGAGACCGGCATGCGCCAGCTGGTCGGCCAGGTCGGCAAGGAACGCATCGCCCGCGTCATCCTGCTCAGCGACGGCCAGGCCAACCACGGCCTGACGGACGAGACCGCGATCTGCCAGCACGTCGCCCGGGCCGCGGCCGCCGGCATCACCACCTCCACCGTCGGCCTTGGCCATGGCTTCAACGAGACGCTCATGACCGGCATGGCCCGCGCCGGCGAAGGCGCCGCCAACTTCGGCCAGACCGCCGACGACCTGGACGAGGCCTTCGAGGAGCAGTTCGCCATCCTGTCCAACGCCTTCCTCCGCCAGGTCCGCGTGGAGATCCAGGGCGGCAGCGACGTCCAAGCCCGCATCCTCGGGGACTTCCTCGAGGAGGGCCGCGCCACGAACCGCAAGCTCGGCACCCTGCCCTGGGCCTCCTCGCTCGTGGCCGTGGTCGAACTCAAGGTCGGCCCGGCGGCCCGCGCGGACTCGCTCCTCGCGGTGAACTTCTCCGCGGTGACCAAGGACGGCGAGCCGGTGACCTTCGGCCCGGCGATCCTGGCGCTGCCGGAACTCGACCTCGCCGCCTTCTCCGTCCTGCCGGCGGACGCCAACGTGGCCGCCGCCGTCGCGGAAGCCGTGATCGCCGAGAAGCTCGAGCAGATCGAGGAACTCATCCGCTCGAGGCTGATCAAGGACGCCAAGGAAAACCTCGCCGCCCTCGCCGCCCGCGCGGACCTCACCGACTGGGTGAAGCAGAAGGTGGCCTACCTGCAGCGCCTGCTCGAAGAGGACGAAGTGATGGCCCTGAAGGAGATCCGCTACGGTCGCCGCAGCATGACCCACGGCGCCAAGACGATGAACCTGGCGGACTTCAGCGAGACCGTCGCCCATGAGATGGTCGCGAACCGCGCGATCTTCCTCCGCAAGAAGGCGGCCGCCGGCCGGACCACCCGTCGCCAGAACCCGACCCCGCCGCCCGCCGCCCCCGGCAACGGCCCGACCCAGCCCTAAGGTCGACCCCCGGCCGCCTGACGCCCGATGGAAGCGATTCCATCGGGCTTTTTGTTGCCCGCCAAAAGCGAGGGGACAAACTCGGGGCAGTCCCATGCCCCGCGCCCTTCGCCTAACCCTTTGGTCCGTCGGTCTCCTCGCCCTCCTGCTCGGGGGCGCCCTCTTCTGGGTCGACGGGCAATTGCGCGCCGATGCGCTCGGCGCCCGCGTGAAGGGACTGCTCGCCGACGCCAAGATCCAGGGCGGCGTCGCGAAGATCGAAGCCGAGCTCGACGGCCGCTTCACGGCCGAGGGCATCGACCTCACCCTGCCGGATGGCCTGCAGTTCAAGGCGGCCAGCATCACCGGCGACCTCGGTCTCTTCGCCAGCTTGTTCGGCACCTACACGCTCGAGAAGTTCGAAGCCAAGGGGCTCGAGCTCGACCTGAGCCACCGGAAGCCCGCGCCCGCCGCCCCGGGCCCCGCCGCCGCGGCCGGCCAGACCACGCTGCCGCGCGTCGTCCTCGGTCCCTATTCCGCCGCCGGCCGCGTCACCTTGGCCGACGGCACCCTCCTGCGCTTCAGCGTCGCGGGCGACGGCATCGACAGCGCCGGCAAGGTCGACCTGCGCGCCGGCGTCGCCTGGCCCGGTTTCGCGGTGGGGACGAACCAGACCAAACCGCAGGCCGACGTCGTCCTCGCGGCGACCCTGCGGGAGACGCTCGGCGGCAAGGGCCTCGCTCCCGATGCGCTCGCCGCCGCCCTCGGGGAGGCGACGCTCACCGTCACCGCCAAGGACACGAGCCCGCTGGCGGCGGGCAGCATGAGCCTGGAGCTCAAGGCGCGGCATGGCGCGCTGGCCGGCCTCGATTTCGGCGGTCAGTTCAAGCCCGCCGCGGCCGAAGGGCTCATCGTGCAGGGCACGGTGAGCGACGCCGCCCGCCGGCCGGCGGCGCGCCTCGACGTCGCCCTCGCGGCGGGCGTGGTGGCCGTCGGCGCCACGCTCGACGTGGACCCCACCAAGTTCGGGATCCTCTCCAAGGCCTTGCCGGACTGCCAGGTGAAGGGCCGCGTCTACGCCGAGCTCGCCGCCGCCCAAGGCACGTGGCGCGCGAACAGCTGGCCGGAGCAGCCGTTGCAGGCAAGTTGGGCGGACCTCGCCCGCTTCTCGAAGGCCATCCCGAAGGGCGCCACCTCGGCCTGGACGCTCGCCTTCGGCCTCGCGCAACGGACCGACAGCCTCGTGCTGGAGACCCTCAAGGTGCAGGGCAACGGCATCGAGCTCACCAGCGAACAGCCGATCCTGATTCCCCAAGGCAAGCTGCCGCAGGACGTCGCCCTCCGGCTCAAGGCCGCCGACGCCGACCTCGTGACCCTCGCCCCGTTCCTCGCCGGCGCCGACCTCGCGATCACGGCCGGCCGCTGGACCGGCGAGGCGACCATCACGCTCGCGAAGGGTCAGCCGGCGATCGACACGGTGAAGACGCACGCGATCCGCGGCCTCGACGTCGAACGCGCGGGTCGGACGATCCTGCGCGGCATCGACGCCGACATCCCGCTGCAGGCCGCCAACGGGGCGCTCCGGCTGGCCCCGTTCCGGATCGCCGCCGAGGCGGGCACGCTCGCCTCCGGTGAGCTGATCTTCCGCCCGGGCCTCGACGGCGCCTGGTCGGCGACGGCCGACGTCGACCTCGGGATCGCCGAGCTCGCCGCGCAACCGGGCTGGGAGGACCTCCCCCGCGACAAGCTGGCCGGGATCCGGGTCGCCGCCCAGGCCGCGCTCTCGCAGGCGGCCGGCGACAAGCCGACCGTCACCGCGACCACCGCGAAGATCGCGCGCGCCGGCGCCGACCTCCTCAAGGTCAAGCTGCGGCAGCCGCTCATCCTCGGCGGCGCCAAGCCGACCGGCGTGCTCCTCGAAGCCTCCGCCGCCAACCTCCCGCTCGAATCCGTCGCCGCGCTCGTGCCCGGCCTCAAGTTGAGCGGCACCCTGGAACGCGCGGACCTCGTGGTCGGGTACCGCACCGAAGGACTCTTCGTGCGGACGGAAGGCGCGCCGCTGGCCTTCGTCGGCACCAGCGTGAGCTGGGCCGGCAAGGAATGGGTGAAGGCCTGCGACCTCGCGGCCAGCCTCGACCTGCTGGTGGGCGAGAAGGCCACCGTCCTCGGTTTCGGCCAGGCGCGGTTCACGCACCAAGGCCGCGTGCTGGCGGCGGGCGACCTCTCGCTCGGCCTCGGCGAAGCGCCCACGACGCTGAAGCTGGCCGGCAGCCTCGGCGCGCTGGCGACGCAACCCTTCGCGGGTCCGCTCGCCGCGATCGCCACGGGCGACTACCAGGCCGCCGCGACGCGCGCGACCGACGGCAGCATCACCGTCAGCCTCGACGTGAGCGAGGTGACGACCACGAACGGCACGGGCCAGATCAAGGCGGCCGAGGTGCGGGGCAAGTACGTGCCCGAGGGCGCGGGCCTCTCCGCCGAGGGGCAGATCCGCCTGCGTTGCGGCAACTTGACGACGGGGAGCTTCACCCTGACGCAGCGCGTGACCGGGACCCGCACCGACTGGCAAGGGAAGGTGCAGTTCGACAACCTCGACGGCGACGACGTGCTCGGGCTCCTGCCGCGGGCGGGCGAGGAGAAGCCGGCCGCGCCGACCAAGCCGAAGCCCGACGCCAAGCCGCTCTGGGCCGACCAGACCGGCGCGGCCGAGCTGCGCATCGCCCAGGCGAGCTTCAAGGGCCTCGTGACCCGCGACTTCCTGCTGCAGGCGACGGTCGACGACCAGGCCGTGAAGATCACCAAGCTGGGCGGGACCTTCGCCGAGGGCACGCTCGGCGGCGGCGCCAAGCTGGAATTCAAGCCGGGCACCGTGGGCGGCCCCTACGTGCTCGACGGCACCGTCGTCCTGAACGGCTTCGAGCTCGGCGCCGTGGCCGACACGATCCCGGCGATCCGCGAGTTCGCCCAGGAGTTCATCCGCGGCAAGGCGGCGACCAAGGCCAAGGTGACCGGCGTCGCCGGCACCGTCGGCGAACTCGCCGGCGTGGTCACGATCGACGCCGAGCTGAACTCCGGCGGCGGGCGGCTCCGGTCGTTCGGCGACACGAACCGGGGCGCCGCGCTGACGGCCGGGACGGTCAGCGACGTCGGCGAGACCCTCGGCGGCTTGGCGATCCTCGCCGGCGCCCTCAACAAGAACCAGAAGCAGGGCGAGAAGATCGCCAAGGTCGGCGCGGCGATCTCCGCCGTCTCCAAGCTGCAGAAGGCGCTGGCCGACTTCCGCTACGAGCGCCTCGAGCTCAAGGCCTCGCGCCTGGCGAGCGGGACCCTGAAGCTGACGACCTTCGAGCTGCGCAACGCCGACCTGAGCATCGCCGCGAACGGCGGCATCCAGATGCGCGACGGCGTCGCCTTCGCCGATTGGCCGATGCTGTTCGACGCGAAGCTGCGCGGCGCCGGCGAGTTCGCCGAGTACTTCAACCTCCTGGGCTTCGGCTCCGGCCTGCCCGAGGCCGACGGCCTGACGGCGGGCCCGGCGTTCCAGGTGAAAGGCTCGCTCAACAGCATCCACTCCGACGTGATGGAGAAACTGCAGGGGGCGGTGGACCGCTATAAGTCCGGCGCCAGCTACCAGCCGGGCAACCCGGCGCAGGAAGCCGCGCCGGCGCCGCCGAAGCGCAACGCGCTGGAAGGCCTCCTGAAGGAACTCGGCCGATGAGGCTCGGCCGCGGCGCGCTCATCGGCGGCACCGCGGTCCTCGGCCTGCTCGCGGCGGGGGCGCTCGCCTGCGGCACCGCCGGCTGGGGCTTCGGCGAAGGCGGGGCGCTCGCGCTCCTCCGCTTCCCGCGGGTCCTGGCGGCCCTCGCGGCGGGCGCGGCCCTCGGACTCGGTGGGGCGACCCAGCAGGGGCTTTTCCGCAATCCGCTCGCGGACCCCGGCCTGACCGGCGTCTTCGGCGGCGCCCTCCTGGGGATGGCCCTCCTGCTGGGCGGCGCCCCGGGCTTCGCTTGGGCGCACGCCTGGAGCCTCCCTGCGGCCGCGTTCGCCGGTTCGCTCGGGGTGTCCGGCTTGCTCGTGCTGCTGGGCCGGGATGGCCCGCCCGCCCGCCTCCTGCTCACGGGACTCGGCCTCAACGCTTTCGCCGCGGCGGGCACGCTGCTGATCGCCAACCTCGCCCCGGAATCGCGTGAGCTGCTCCTGAACGGCAGCTTCGGCGATTGGTTGGGGATGGCTTCGCCCGAACTGGTGGCGCGCCCCCTCCTGCTCTGCGCGCTCGCCGGCGGCGCGCTGCTTACCTTGGCCCGCCCGCTCGACCTGCTGGCGCTGGGCGAGGATGCCGCCCAAGCCGCCGGCTGCGACCTCCGGCGCTTGCGTCGACGGGCGATCGTGCTCACCGCGCTGGCCGCCGCCGCCGCGACGTGCCTCGTCGGCCAGATGGCCTTCGTCGGGCTCCTCGCGCCGCACCTCGCCCGCGCGCTCGTCGGCCCGCGGCACGGGCTCGTGCTGCCGCTCGCCGGCTTGGTGGGGGCGACGTTGCTCCTGACGGCCGACACGCTGGGGCGCGCCGCGCTCCCCGGCACCCCGCTCTCGGCCGCCGCGGTCATGGCGCTGCTCGGCGCCCCGCTCTTCGTCTGGATCGCCCGACGCCACCATGGCTGACCTCGTGCTCCAGCTCAGCCGCGTCGCCCACGAACGGAACGGGCGCCGCCTGCTCGACGGGGTCGGCCTGAGCCTGCGCGCCGGCGAGGCCGCCGCGCTCGTGGGCGCCAACGGCGCGGGCAAGACCACGCTGCTCCGCGTCGCCGCGGGCCTGCTGCCCGCCGCGACCGGCGAAATCACGGCGAACGGGCTGGATCCGCGCACGGCCCCGCCCGCCGCGACCGCCCGCCGCCGGCTCTACGCCGAGCAGCACCCCAGCTGCGCGTGGGACCAGACCGTCGCCGAACTCGGCGCCCTCGCGGACCGACCCGCCGCTTGGGCGGACTGGGCCGGACGCTTCGCGCTCACGGCGCTGGCGGAACGTCCCCTCGCCAGCCTATCGGGCGGCGAACGCCAGGCGGCGCACCTCGCCCGGCTCTTCGCGTCCTTGGAAGAACCTTACGGCGCCTTGCTCCTCCTCGATGAACCGACCGCCGCGCTGGACCGGGCGCGCCGGGAGACCGTGCACGCGGCGGTCCAAGCCTGGGCGCGGGCGGGCGCCGCCGTGCTGGTGGCGACGCACGACGCGGCGTGGGCGCGGACGTTCCCGCGCGTCGTGGCGCTGGAGGAAGGTCGCCTCATCGCCGATGGTCCGCCGGCCGCGGCCTTCACCGCCGAGCTCGTGCGCGCGGTGTGGGGCGCTCCGGCGCCGTGACCGGCAATTGCCCGGCCCGCGCGGCGGCGAAGAGGTATTGCTGGGCCAAGCCGGCGCCGGCGCCGAAATGGATCCGGCCGAACGCCTCGAGCCGATCCGCGGGCCAGCCCCGCAGGCCATAGGCTCCGCCCAACGCCTGCACGACCCAGGTGTCGACCGGGAAACTTTCCAGCCGACCGAAGCCGAACAAGGCGACGCAGGCCGCGACCTTGGGGCCGACGCCGGGCAGCGTGCGCAGTTCCGCCAGCAAGGCCGGGGTCGGCAACGCGGCGAGCTCCTCGGCCCACCGCGGACGGTCGACGAGCCGGCGCGCCGTGCCGCGCAGGAAGGCCGCGCGGTAACCGAGCGCGCACCGCTTCAGGGTGGCGTCATCGGCGCGGGCCAACGCGGCCCATTCGGGGAGCGCGTGGTGCCCGGCGCCGAGGTCGGCGCCCAACTCGGTCGCCAGGCGCGCGACCATCTCGCGGATCTGCAGGATGCGCTTGTTGGAACTGCACAGGAAGCCGATCAACGCGTCGCGCGGGGGCTGCCGAAGAATGCGCAAGCCCGGGTGCAGCCGCATCGCGCCGGCGAGGACGGGGTCGGATCGCCAGGGTAGGTCCGCGGCGAGACGGGCCTGCGCGCCTTCGGCGTCCAGGTAGGCGCGCAACGCCGCGAGACCGACGTCGCGAGGGCCCCGCACGCGGCCCTCGAGTCCGGCGGCGCCGACCCGTACCGCCGCGACGGTCGTCCCAAAGACGCCCTGCCAGTCGCCGGCCTCGTCGCGGCGCCAACGGAAGGACTGGCCGCCGTCGAGCTGCTCGGCGAGCGTGGCCGCCGGCACCTCCTGGGCGAGTCCGAGGGGTTGCCAATCGCTCCACCCGGCGGCCATGGACTTCAGCGCTCCCCGAGGTCGCGGCGCGTCCCCCAAAGGAAACTCTGTCGGGTCGCGAGGGCCTTGCCCTGCGCGTCCGTCACGGAGAGGCGCCAGGCGACGGGCCGCCATGTGGCGGGACCCGCATCCCGGCCGGTGAGACCAAGGACGAGTTCGCCGAACCAACCCCGCGGCAGCAGCTTCAGGGAAAAGTCGAAGCGCTCCGGCGGGCGATTCTCCTCCCGCACGACTTCGAGGATCAGGCGACCATCGGGCGGCGGCACCCGGTCGAGCTGGACATAGAAATAATAACCTTCCCGGGACTTCTCCTGGGTCCGGAAAACGACATCGTCGCCATGATGCTCCTTGGCGTGGAAAGCTTCGGAGGCCCGGGCGACGTCGGCCTCCGAGCGGTAGCGCTCGTGGACGTAGGCGATGCCCGTCGGCGCGGGGCCGCAGGCGACGAGCCCAAGGACGGCGAGCGCGACCCCGAAGGAGGCCCTGCCCACCGCGCGGCTCACTTCTTGGCCTTCTTCTTGCCGGCCGCCGAACGGGCGGCCTTGATGCGCGCCTTCTGGCGTTCGAGGTAGGCGCGGCGACGGCGACGCTTGATGACCTTGTTGTACTGTTGACCCATGGTGCCTGCATCCTTCCCCAACCCCTCCCATGGTCAAGGAGAAGGTTGCGGACGCCCCTCCGCCCGGGGGTCCCAGGGGTGAAAGAGTCCCTTTCTGGCTGCCTGGGTAGGGATCGAACCTACGACCAAGTGATTAACAGTCACCTGCTCTACCGCTGAGCTACCAGGCAGTGCGAAAGGACTCCAATCAAGGCAAGGTCCAGGCCGCTCTGTCAAACAAAAGTCGCCCACGCGGACCGCGCCGACGGCCGGCGGCGTCGCCCGGGGCATGCCCGCCACGCCTGAAAACAAGGTGTTTCCTCCGAAAACGCCTAATCTCTGGACACCCACTCGCCGCCTGTCTTCCTTGAGTCCCATCACCATGCGCTGGACCCGACTTCCTGAAACCCCGAATGCCCCGGGCGTGGGCGGCTCCTTCCTCGGCCTCGCCGGCGAATCCCTCCTGTGCGCGGGTGGTTCGAACTTCCCCGCCAAGCCGGCCTGGGAAGGCGGGGCCAAGGTCTGGCACGATGAGGTGATCTCCCTCGCCACCACGCGTTCCAAGAAATGGAACGTGGTCGGCAAGCTGCCGCGCCCGATCGGCTACGGCGTGGGCGTCGCGATCCGCCAAGGGCTGCTGACGATCGGCGGGGCCGACTCCCATCGCCACTACGCCGACTGCTACGTCCTGTCCCTGGAGGAAGGCGAACTCAAGGTGCGGCCCTTCCCCTTCCTGCCCCGCCCGCTCGCCTACGCCACCGGGGCGCTCATCGGCAGCAAGGTCATCGTCGCCGGCGGGACCGAGCGCCCGGACGCGACCGTCGCTTCCTCCACGGCCTACGCCCTCGACTTGGCCAACCTCAACGCCGGCTGGAAGGAACTGCCGCTGTGCGCCGGCTCCGGACGCATGCTCGCCCAATCTGCGGGCACGAAGGATACCTTCTACCTCTTCGGCGGCGTCGCGCTCTCCCCGGGCGTGAAGGGCGCCGAACGCGAGTACCTGACGGACTGCCATGCGTTCACGCTCGGCAAGGAGTGGCGGCGCCTCGCGCCCTTGCCGCGGGCGGCCGCCGCCGCGCCGAGCCCGTGCCCGTCGCTCGGGGGCAAGTTCCTCGTGCTCGGGGGCGACGACGGCAAGCTCGCCGGCAAGGTCGATCCGCTCAAGCATCCGGGCTTCACCAAGGAGGTGCTGGGCTACGACCCGGTCGCGGACGCCTGGACCTCGCTCGGCGACGGCTCCTGCGCCCTGGTCACCACCGGTTGCGCCAAGTGGAATGGCGGGTTTGCGGTCGTCAACGGCGAGACCCGCCCCTGCACGCGCTCGACCGAAGGCTGGTTGATCCGCGAGGAGTAAGGTTGGGCTGGCGAAGTGCCCGACCGGGCCCTAGGAAAGAGGGACCCCCGGCGACCATGACCCTGTTGCGCGCTTTCCACGTCTGCCTATTGCTCAGGGCCGCGGCCTTGTCGGCGCTGGAGCTGCCCGACATCCCCGACCCGCAGGGGCGCGCCGGCATGATGGCGGCGGTGATCCTCGACGGCGACGGCCGCGAGGCGATCCTCGCCGCGGGCGGGGCGAATTTCCCGGGCAAGCCGCCGTGGGAAGGCGGGACCAAGGTCTTCCATCGGGACATCTTCCTCTGTCGACGCGACGCCGCCGGCAAGTGGAGCTGGACCAAGGTCGGCGACCTGCCGGGGCCCAACGCCTACGCGGCCTTCTGCGCCAGCCCCGACCGCAAGGCCCTGATCATCGCCGGAGGCGCGGACGCGGAGAAGCACCTCGACGCCGTCTGGAAAGTGGGGGCCGACGGACGCTGCGAGAAGTTCGCGGCGCCGCTCCCCGAGCCGCGCGCCTACGCCGGCTTCGCCGAAGTGAACGGCGCGCTCGCGGTGCTGGGCGGCAGCCGTTCGCCCGACGCCACCGCCGCGCTCGGCACGCTCGCGAGCCTGCGCCTGGACCAGCCGCAGGCAGGCTGGCGGATCTCCGCGGAGGAAGCCGCCCAAGCGCGGATCTTGCCGCTGTTCGGAGCCGATGAGACGACCTTGCTGTGGGGCGGCGGCTGCGGGCTTTTCGCGCAAGGCGGCAAACCGGCGCGGGCCTACCAAAGCGACCTCCAGCATGCGAACAGCCGGCTGCAGGGAGCCGACTTCCACGGACTGCCGGCACCGTTGGCCGCGCCCGCCGGTCCGGGCGTGGCCTCCGGCACGGGCCTCTTCTTCGTCGGCGGCGACGACGGTGGGCATTACGGCAAACCGCCGGCGGACCACCCCGGCCAATCGCGCGGGATCCTGTTCATCGACCTCGAGACCCGCGAGCCGAAGGTCGTCGGCCAATGGCCGACGCCGCTGGCGACGGCGCCCTTGCTCCGCCTCGGGCATGACCTCGTGACGATCAGCGGCGAGACGCGGCCCGGCGTGCGCACGCCGGCGTGCAGCAGCTGGACCATCCCCGCCAAGTTCCGATGAATTTCGCCCCGCCGCCGCCGGCTCCGTCCCCCCTGCGCACCGCCTGGCTCATGGTGGTGCTGCTCCTGCCGGTCGCGCTCCTCAACTACCTCGACCGGCAGCTCGTCGCGACGATGCAGAAGTCGATCATGGGCTCCGTGGACGACCTGAAGACGCAGGCGCAGTGGGGCCACCTGCTCGCTTGGTTCAAATGGACCTACGCGCTGGCCAGCCCCTTCGCCGGCTACGTGGCGGATCGCTTCGGCCGCCGGCATGTCATCGCGCTGAGCCTCTTCGTCTGGTCCGCCGACACGTGGGCGACGGCGCACGCGACCAGCTACGACCAGCTCCTGGCGACGCGCGCCATCATGGGACTGAGCGAGGCGTTCTACATCCCCGCCGCGCTGGCCCTGATCGCCGACCACCACGGCACCGCGACGCGCTCGCGCGCGGTGGGCCTCCACCAGATCGGCATCTACATCGGCGTCATGCTGGGGAGCCTCGGCGGCTACGTGGCGGACGACCCGGCGCTCGGGTGGCGCTGGGCCTTCACGGGCCTGGGCCTGCTCGGCGTGGCCTATGCCTTGCCGCTCTGGTGGTGGCTGCGGGACACCCCGCGGGACGCGGCGACGCCGCCGGCGAGGCCGGACGTCGCCGTGGGCGAACTCCTAAGCAACCGGGATTTCCGGCTGCTGCTGCTGTACTTCACCCTGCCCGCGTTGGCCGGCTGGGTCGTGCGCGACTGGATGCCGAGCGTCCTCCAGAAGGACCTCGGGCTGACCCAGGGCTTGGCCGGCGTCAGCGCCGTGGTGTGGTGGCAAGGCGCCGCCATCCTGAGCGCGTTGGGCGGCGGCTGGCTGGCGGACCGCTGGATGCGACGTTCGCCGCGGGGGCGGCAACAAGTCAGCGCCCTCGGCATGAGCCTCATCGTCCCGGCGTTGCTCGGCGTCGGCATCGTCATCGGCCAGGGCTCGCTCCCGCTGGCCATCGCCTTCCTCGTGCTCTTCGGCCTGGGCTGGGGCCTCTTCGACAGCAACAACATGCCGATCCTCGCGCAGATCGCCCGGCCCGACCAACGCGCCACCGGCTACGGCCTCATGAACCTGGCCAGCATCTCGTGCGGCGGGCTGGCCGACGTCGGCTTCGGCTGGCTCCGCGACCACCAGGTGCCGCTCAACCTGATCTTCGGCGGTTTCGCGGCCGTGGCTTGTCTCTCGGCCTGGCTGGTGCTTAGGATCCGCGCCACCGAAGACGACCGCGCCTGACCTTCCTTCCCATGTCCACCTTCCAGTTCCACGGGCTCTGCCCCGCCACCCACACGCCCTTCCACGCCGACGGCTCGCTGAACCTGGCGGTGGTCGAGCGGCAGGCGGCGCACCTGCTCGCCCGCAAGATCGACCGCGTCTTCATCGGCGGCACGACCGGCGAGAGCGTCTCCCTGCAGCTGACCGAGCGCCTCGCGCTCGGCGACCGCTGGGCCGCCGTGGCGAAGTCCAGCGGCATCCAGGTCGTGGTGCATGTCGGCGCCAACTGCCTCGCCGACGCCGCCGCCCTGGCCACCCAGGCGCAGCGCAACCAAGCCAGCGCGATCTCGATGATCGCCCCGTCCTACTTCAAGCCGCGCAACGTCGAGGACCTGGTCGCCTGCTGCGCGCAGGTCGCCGCGGCCGCCCCCGGCCTACCCTTCTACTACTACGACATCCCCGCGCTGACGGGGATCAACTTCCCGGTCGACGATTTCCTGAAGCTCGCCGCCACGCGCATCCCGAATCTCGCCGGGGTGAAATACTCCAACCCCGACCTCGGCACCTACCTGCTCGGCAAGCGCCTGGCCGGCGGCAAGTACGACCTGCCTTGGGGCATCGACGAGTACTTCCTCGCCGCGCTGGCGATGGGCTCCCGGGGCGGCGTGGGCAGCACCTACAACTTCGTGCCGGGCCCGCTGCAACGCATGATGGTCGCCTTCCCGCAGGGCGACCTCGCGACCTGCCAGCTGGAACAGGACCGGATGATGCAGGTCATCCGCATCGTGGCCAAGCGCGGCTACATGGGCTGCGCCAAGGCCCTGATGACGCACCTCGGCGTCCCGGTGGGCCCCGCCCGCCTGCCCAACGCCAACCCGGACGCCGCCGGCGTCGCGGCGATGCTCGGCGAACTCGAGGCCATCGGCTATTTCTCATGGAAAGACTAATCACGCTCCTCCTCCTGCCCGCCGCCCTCGCCGCGGCGCCGCAGCTCTCCGAAACCCCGGCCGTGGCCGTGTTCGAGGCGAAGAAGAACCTCACCCACGCCTCGGTCCGTATTCCGGCCCTGCTGATGACGGCCAAGGGGACCTTGATCGCCGTGGCGGAAGCCCGCGACAAGCCCACCGACCAGGCCGGCAATGACCTGGTGGTCGCCACCTCGCGGAACCAAGGCAAGTCGTGGTCGAAGCCGGCGATCGCCTACGAACAAGGCGCGGACAGCTGCAACAACCCTTGCCTCGTGCAGGACGCCAAGAGCGGGCGCGTCTTCCTGTTCTTCCAGACCTTCCCCGCCGGCGGCAAGGAATTCGGCGGCCTGCCCGTCGGCCCCGCCGACCCCAAGGGCAACCGCCTCAAGTTCGTGACTTCCGACGACGAAGGCGCGACGTGGTCGAAGGCCGTCGACGTGAGCGGCGACCTCAAGCCGGAGAACGCGGTGACGTGCGCCTCGGGGCCGGGGATCGGCATCCAGCTGCGCAAGGGCGCGCAGGCGGGCCGTCTCGTGATCCCGTTCAACTCCCAGGACCCGAAGCGCAACTTCGTCAACTGGGTCGCCTTCAGCGACGACGCCGGCAAGACCTGGCGACGCGGCGCCGAGGTGCCGCAGGAAGGCATGCAGCTCAACGAGGTGCAGGTCGCCGAAGCCGCCGACGGCGCGCTTTACCTCAACTCCCGCCGCTGGAAGGGCACGGCCCTGCGCAAGGCCTCCTGGTCGACGGACGGTGGCGCCACCTGGTCCAAGGCCGTGGATGACGCGGCCCTGCCGGAGCCGACCTGCCAAGGTTCGCTGCTCGCGGCGACGCACGCGGGCAAGCCCGCGATCTTCTTCCTGAACCCCGCCGGCAAGGGCCGGGCCAACGGCACGCTCCGCCGCTCCGACGACGGCGGCAAGACCTGGGCGGAATCCACCCTGCTCTTCCCCGGAGCCTTCGCCTACAGCTCGATGGCGAAGGTGGGCGCGGAGATCGGCGTGCTCTACGAACCCAACAGCAACACGGTCGTGCTCTACCGCGCGATCGCCGGCGCCGACCTCGACGGACGGTGAGCCTCCTCCGGTCGACCCTCGCGCTCGCGCTGTCCGCGTTCGCCGCGGGCGCGGCCGAGTTCGACCCGTGGTTCGGCGACGGGATGGTCCTGCAGCGCGACCGCCCGATCGTCGTCCGCGGCTTGGCGCGGCCGGGCGCCGCGGTCCTGGTGCGGTTGGGCGACGTCGCCGTCGGCGTCGACGCGGATGCCTCCGGTCGCTGGCTGGCCCGCTTGCCGGCGCGGCCGGCCGCGACCCGGCCGGTCGAACTGGAGGCGAAGGACGGGGTCGCCGACGCCAAGCTGACGAACATCCTCATCGGCGACGTGTGGCTCGCCGCGGGCCAATCGAACATGGAGTTCCCGCTCCGCCGCGAGGCGCACGCGGCGGAGGAACTGCCCCGGGCCACCGCCCCGCTCGTGCGGTTGCGGCACCATGCGTTCGCGGGCCAGTACCACGGGGCGACGCGCCTCGACCCCGAAACCATCGCCCGGCTCACGCCCGAGCGCTTCTTCGAAGGCGCGTGGCAGGTCTGCACGCCCGCGTCCGCGGCCGAAGTCTCGGCGGTCGGCTACTACTTCGCGCGCCGCGTCGCGGCCGAGACCGGCGTCCCGATCGGGCTCGTGAACTTCGCGGTCGGCGGCGCCCCCATCGAAGGCTTCATCTCCGTCGACGCCCTGCGCCGCAGCCCGGAGTTCGGCCGGAAGGTCGCGGGCGACTGGCTGGCCAACGAGGCCATCGACGGCAACTTCGTGCGCCTGCGCGCCCGGCAGCACCTCGCCGGCGCGGCGCGCCCGCCCAAGGATGCGCTGGGCCTCAACCACGGCTACAAGCCGGGCTTCGCCTGGGCGGCCGGACCGGGCCGGCTCACCGACCAGGCGCTGGCCGGCGTGCTCTGGTACCAGGGCGAGAGCAACGCCCTCCGCGCGGTCGACGTGGCGGAGTACGCCGGCCTGATGCGCCTGCTCGTCGCCGACTGGCGCGAGCAATGGCGCGACCCGGCCCTGCCCTTCCTGTGGTGCCAGCTCCCGTCGATCGACGAGCCGACGCGGCTCCATTGGCCGCGCTTCCGCGAGGTCCAACGGCAACTGGAGACCTCCCTGAAGCACACCGGCATGGCGGTCACGCTCGACCTCGGGGCCGCCAAGGACGTCCACCCGCGCGAGAAACGCGAGGTCGGCGAACGGCTCGCCCGCTGGGCGCTCTTCCACCACTACGGCCGCACCGAACAGCGTCCTTCGGGGCCTTTGCCGACGGAGGCGACGTTCGACGGGAAGACCATCGCGGTGTCGTTCCGCTTCGCCCAAGGGCTCGCCTTCCGGCCCGGCGTCCCGCCCCAGGTCGAGGTGCTCTGCGAGGATGGCGCGCACGCCGGGGAGTTCCGGCCAGCGGGGCCGGCCCGGGTCGTCGGCGAGCGGCTGGTGGTCGAGCTGCCCGCGGATCCGACGGCGACGGCGCCGGTGCTCGTCCGCTACGCCTGGGCGATGAACGCGCGGGTCGCGCTGGTGAACGACGCGGGCCTGCCGGCGACGCCGTTCGAGTTGCGGATCAAGCGATGAAGTCGGCGGCGGCGGACGGAGCAGGCTCGCCGTAGTAGTCGACGATGGCCGCGACCAGGAAGGCCTTGATGTCCTTGGCGAGGAAGCTGCCGAAGTCGATTTCCTGCCCCTGCGAGGCGACGACGATGGCCATGACCGGGCGTTTGTTCTCCTTGGCGCCCCGGTAAGCCTGGAAGACCCGCACCTCCGCGCCCACGGGCAGTTCCCAAGTCCAGCCCAACCCGGGCAGGACGCGCCAGCGGACGCGCAAACGGTCCGGCGCCAGCCGCACCGCGTAGCGGGAGAGGGTGAAGGCGAAACCGACGAGGAAGAAAGGGACGTAGAAGAGCGCGAGCAACGCGAAGTACCACCAGTCGGGGTTCGCGACCATCCGCCCGTTGACCTTCACGTTGCCCTGGGACATCCCGTAGAACATGAAGGCGCAGTGGACGATCGTGAAGAGTAGCCAGAACCAGCCGAAGCACGAACCCATCCGGGTCTCGTAACTGACGACGTCGCCCTCGACGACGCGACGGACCTTCGGGTGTCCGGCCTCGACCGCGACGGCCGCGGCGGGCTCCGCGGCGGCGGGTGACTGGCTCGCGGCGCACCACGGGCAGAAGACCTCGCCTTGGCCGGCTTGCGCGAAGATGGTCCCGGGGATCTCCCGGCCGCAGGCGCCGCAGGGACGACCGCTCATCGGGCGCCCTCCAGCATCTGCCAGCAAAGCAACTTCTGCCGGGGCATGTGGAACGGCCCCTTCCACATGTTGCCCTTGAGCTCGGTCGTCGGGCGACCCTGCCGATCGAGGTAGCCGTACCACTCCCCGTGCTCCTTGTCCGGGAAATGCGCGTAGGACCAGTCATGGACCTGGCGGTGCATCTCGGCGTACTTCGCG
>JACCDZ011284252.1_pt1 | contig 20782 bp, 20 predicted proteins | sample 7449551 | NCBI WGS metagenome assembly JACCDZ01 (sample SAMN15323452, study PRJNA562643) | freshwater metagenome | isolation source: river surface water | place: USA:Blue River Watershed | collected 2017-08-18
CGCCGCGAGGCGTGCCGGTTCGATTCCGGCCCCGGGCACCATCGGTATCTCTTACCGTCCTGACTCGATAGCGCGCCATCAAGCATATGAATGACGACGACTTTACCGGCATAGTCAGAAGTGGCTCTCAGCACAGTGTTTCGGTTTCCGAGCACACGGGCAACGCCAAGACTCCAAAAAACATTGTGGTTTCTCATGAAGAGGAAACCGAGGCTCGCAAACGTGCGTTCGAGCAAAAAGCACTCGCCGAACTCGAGGCGAAAAAAGCCTTGACCGATGCATTGGACGAGCATACCGAACACCTTGCTTCAAACGACAGTGCGGATGCGGCCAACATCCAAAAAATTGCAGCAGACAAGGCCGCACAAAATCGTCAATCCATTCCCGAGGGTGGCGCAACAACACCCAATGTGCAAAGCGTCTCAACGGACGTGATCGATGCCAACATTCAAAGCATCGGCACAGACAACATCCAAGCCAATATTCAGAACATTGCAGGTGATAAAGGCATAGCAGCCAATGTGCAAAACGTGTCGATGGATGCCATCGCCAGCAATCAGCAAAAGCTTGAGGCTGACAAAGGCATGCAAGATAACAGGCAAGGTGTCTCCACCGATGCGATTGCGCCCAATCGGCAAAGCGTGGGCGGCGGCAATATTGCAACCAACAACCAAAACATTCCGACCGATCTCATTGCCCCCAATGTGCAAGAGATCGCCATCGGTGGCCTCACACCCAACAAACAAGCCTTGGGTACGAGCAGTTTCAGCGCCAACAACCAAGCCATTGGGCAAGACATGCCCAATGTGAATCGTCAGGGCATCGACAATGGCCCCGCAGCGGCGCCTAACTTGCAAGGGCTACCAGCAGATGAGCCCATCACCAATCGCCAACCACTGCCAGACGATGCCCATGCAAACAACCGCCAAAGCATCACCAGCAACACCACCGCTTCGAACGAAGAAGGAGTTGCGAAGCTCGCCATTCAAGACAACAAACAGCCCCTGCCGCACGAGAACTTGACGGCCAACAACCAAGCGTTTGAAACACCACCTGGCATTGCACCCAACAACCAACCTGTTGCCACCGAAGAGACCATCTTGAATCGACAAGCTGCGCCTGAAGACGCCGTCCCAGGCATCAATCGCCAAGGCGTTGACAACGGCAAGATTGAATCGCATTTCGAGCAACTCCCCTCAGAAAACATCGAACGCAAGAAGGTGGATTTCTCAGCAGGTACCGCTAGCAATGGCGCAACACATACCGCTGTCACAGACGCAAAATCCTCTGTTGCTAAATCTCCTGCAAACACCATCGCAGTAGCACAAGCCTCAGCATCGGAAGCCGAAAAACAACAAGCCAAACTTAAGCGTGAGCAAATCAATGATGCATTTCATGGGCGTTTAGCAGGCATCAAAAACAATGTCGACGCCCTGAATCACCGTCTCACTGATTTGGAAGAAAAAGTTCACAAAGAAGATGCCAAGTTAGAAAAAGGCAACCCCGACGACTTCCATGTCGAATTAGACTGATCACTGTCACACAGATGCCACGCGTTTGATCGCCTCCTGATTACGATGCAGCCTGCCTAATTCGCAGGCTTTTTTGTTTCTGGAGTTCTCGTGAGCCACCTCTTTTCTGAATTTACCCTCACCTCACCGCGTGGCCCCCTCACATTGGCCAACCGTGCCATCGTGGCCCCCATGTGCCAGTACTCAGCCGACAACGGCCAAGCCACCGACTGGCATTTGGCACATTGGGCCAGCCTGCTCAACAGCGGCGCAGCCATGTTCATCATTGAAGCCACGGCGGTGGTGCCTGAGGGACGCATCACGCCCCTGTGCTTAGGCTTGTGGGACGACGCCACAGCTGCCGCCTTACAAGACAAACTACATCGCGCTCGCAGGCTCGCCCCCAATGTTCCAGTGTGTATTCAACTCGCACACGCAGGTCGCAAAGCCTCTAGTGCGGCACCCTGGCAAGGCGGTCAGTTGCTTTCGCCAGAGCAAGGGGGATGGCCAACCGTCGGCCCATCCGCCATTCCTCACCTAGCACAAGAAACTGCACCACACGAGCTCGATACCCAAGGGCTTGAGCACATCAAACAAGCGTTTGTCAAAGCAGCCCAACGTACCGAGGCAATGGGCATTGAAGCCATCGAACTGCACGGTGCGCATGGCTATTTGCTTCACCAGTTCTTGTCGCCCATCGCCAACCACCGTCACGATGCCTATGGCGGCAACTTTGACAATCGCACACGCTTTCCCATGGAAGTATTTGAAGCCGTGCGTGCGGTTTACAAAGGCACCTTGGGCATGCGCATCTCCGCCTCTGATTGGGTAGACAACGGCTGGACGCCAGAGGAGACCGCCGACTTCTCGCTGCGTTTGAAGCTCGCAGGGGCTGACTTTGTGCACATCTCATCGGGCGGCGTTGCTGCGCAACAAAAAATTGCGATCGGCCCTGACTACCAAGTGCCCTTCGCCAAACTTGTGAAACAAAAAACAGGCATGCCCACCATTGCCGTGGGTCTGATCACCGAACCGCAACAGGCCGAAGATATCTTGGTGCGCGGCGATGCTGATTTGATCGCCCTAGCCCGAGCCTTCCTCTACAAACCACGTTGGGTATGGGAGGCCGCTGCTGCGCTGCAAGGCAAGGTGCAAGCGAGTCCTCAGTACTGGCGCTGCATGCCACGTGAAGCGCAAGGGATATTTGAAGCCGTGCAAATGGGTCAACGCTGAAAACACACATCACAACAATGAGGAGACAACACATGCCACATCTCACACGCCGCAAGCTCCACGCTACCTTGCTCGCGACCACCATCATCAGTGCTATGGCACTCACTACAGCTCTCACTGCGCATGCACAAACCGATGCTTACCCCAGCAAGCCCATCACTTTGGTCGTGCCCAACCCACCCGGTGGATTGGTGGACACATCAGCCCGTTTGGTGAGCGAGCCCTTGTCGCGCATCACTGGTCAGTCGGTGGTGGTTGACAACAAACCAGGCGGCAGCGGCAACTTAGCCTATGCGAACGTGGCACGCAGCGCCAAAGACGGCTACACCGTGCTGGTGTCGTACTCGGGCTATCACATTGCCAACCCCATCCTGATGGACAAACTGCCTTGGGACTTGAAAGACCTGACGCCTGTGGGCCTCATCACCGTAGCCACCAACGTGATTGCGGTGCACCCATCAGTGCCCGCCAACAATTTGAAAGAGTTCATCGCGTGGGCCAAACAAAACCCAGGCAAGCTCAACTACGCCTCACAGGGCAATGGCTCTGTGTCGCACATCGGCACAGAAATCTTCAAACAGCAGACTGGCATTGACATGACGCATGTGCCCTACAAAGGGTCAGGCCAAGCCATTCAAGACGTGTTAGCTGGCCAGGTACAAGTGTTCATTACCACGCCACCTTCGGTCATGGGTCATGTGCTGAGTGGCAAGCTCAAAGCATTGGCCGTGACCGGAAAAATTCGCCACCCGCAACTACCCCAAGTACCTACTGCCTCAGAGGCAGGCTTGAGTGGTTTTGAACTGGAATCATGGGTAGCCTTGTACGTGGCCAGCGGCACACCCAAAGAAGTGGTGCAAAAGCTGTCGACTGATGTCAAGCGCAGCATGGAGCAGCCAGAGACCAAGCAACGCGCCGATGCGGCTGGCGTGGAGGTACGCTACCTCACCCCCGAGAACACAACCAAACTGCTAGAGCGCGACACGACCAGCTGGGCCAAGGCCATCAAGGCTGGCAATATCAAGTCTGACTGATAAGGCAAACGCCACACGGCAATGCCTGTGGCTTAAACCAACCCATCTTTCGCCTGCGCGTAGCGCAGCTGCAAACGCAGCTCGCGCTTCATGCGTGTGTTCACCATGCGACGTGACTCGCTCATAAAACTCAGTTGCATCGCAGGTAATTCGGTTTGGGCTTGCGTACGTCTGATACGCGATGGCTTGGCAAGTCCATACAAATTCGCCGCCATGTCAAAGTAATCGCCCATCAGCATTTGGCTGTCGTCGTTCACGTTGTAAATACGTTGCGGCTGACCTCGCCACAAAGCTAATTGGCACGCACGCGCCAAATCGTCGGCATGGATGTGGTTGGTGAAAACGTCATCCTCACGCGCCAAGACGGGTGTCCCCCGCAGCAGGCGCTCACGCGGCGTACCGCCCTCACGATCTGGCGCATAAATGCCAGGAATGCGCAACACACTCACCCGCACCGCACTCGAATGCAAACGCCCCAAATGGCGCATACGAACCTCGGCGTCGACACGGCGCTGCGCTCTGGGCGTGGTGGGATTTGTGGCGCGGCTTTCAGCCACCCACGCCCCCGCACAATCACCATACACGCCGCTGGTCGAGCCATACACCACGCTACGTGGCGCACTGCGGCGCATCAACATGCGTGTCAGCGCCAAGGTGCGTGGGTCTGTGCTGCCCTGAAGAGGCGGGGGAGCGAGGTGAAGCACGCGCGTGGCCCAACCCGCAAGCCGCTGCAAACTGGCTGGTACATCCAAATTACCCACCACAGGCGTTACCCCTTGATCCCGCAAGACGACCACGCGCTCTGGGCTAGAGGTGAGCGCCACCACCCGTACATGGCGCTGAACGCGCACCACGCGCTGGCCCACATCACCGCAACCGATGATGAGCAAACGCTCGCGTTTGAAGCGAGAAGGCAAAGCGCCGAGGGGGGATTGATTGGAAGGCAAAATACACCCTGTAAAAGTTCAAGGATACCCAAAGATGAGTTTCAACATCACGGTCCAACCCAGCGGCCGCGCATTCACCGCCACGACTGACGAAACCTTGCTGGCCGCAGGCCTGCGCCAAGGCATTGGCCTGCCCTACGGCTGCAAAGACGGCGCCTGCGGCTCCTGCAAATGCAAAAAGATTTCAGGCGACGTGACCCATGGCAGCCACCAAGAAAAAGCCTTGAGCGCGGAAGAGGAAGCCAACGGCTTTGTGCTCACCTGCTGCGCCACCGCACACAGCGATGTGGTGCTGGAATCGCGCCAAGTCGTGGAAGAAGGCGCCTTCCCCATTAAGAAAATGCCAGTGCGTGTCATGTCGCTTGAGAAAGCATCACATGATGTGATGGTCGTCAAACTGCAGCTGCCCGCCACCGACCCAATGAAATTCCACGCGGGTCAGTATGTTGACTTTTTGTTGCGCGATGGCGACCGTCGCAGCTACTCGATGGCCAATGCCCCGCACACGTTGGCCGAAGGCGCGCCAGCGATTGAGCTGCACATCCGTCACATGCCTGGTGGCAAGTTCACCGACCATGTGTTCGGCGCAATGAAAGAGAAAGAGATCCAACGCATCGAAGGCCCACAAGGCAGCTTCTTCTTGCGTGAAGACTCTGACAAGCCTTTGGTTTTTTTGGCATCTGGCACAGGCTTTGCGCCGATCAAAGCGATTCTGGAACATATGCAACACTTGGGCATCACACGACCCGTCACGCTCTACTGGGGTGGTCGCCGCCCTGCTGACCTCTACATGCACGACTGGGTGCTGGCACAAACCGCTGCCATGCCTAACCTCACCTACGTGCCCGTGGTGTCTGACGCGTTGCCTGAAGACCATTGGACTGGCCGTACTGGCTTTGTGCATGCAGCGGTATTGCAAGACCATGCCGACCTCAGTGGTCATCAGGTGTATGCCTGCGGCGCCCCCATTGTGGTGGACTCAGCGCGCGCAGCCTACACACAGGCTGGCTTGCCAGCGGACGAGTTCTATGCGGACTCATTTACCTCTGCCGCTGACAAAGCCTAACTGACACACCATCGCCAAAGGACACCTATGTCGAATCGTTTGCGCAACTCTTTCATTGCCGTGGCTTCGGTATGTTTATTTGGCATAGGTACTGTTCAGGCGCAAACCACGAACAAGCCTATCCGCTTGATCGTTCCCTATGCAGCAGGTGGCCCCATCGACGTGACCGCGCGAGCATTGGCTGAACGAGTTAAAGACACCTTGGGCACGGTCATCATCGAAAATCGCCCTGGCGCAGGTGGCAATATCGGTGCGGATATGGTGGCCAAAGCAACGCCCGACGGATCCGTCATTGGCATTGCAGCCACTGCGACACATGCTGTGAATCCGTGGCTCTATAGCCGCATCCCCTACAACGCTTCGACAGATTTTTCCCCCATCACGCAAATGCTACGTGTGCCCAACGTGCTGGTGATGAATGCGGACACGGCCAAGCACCTACACATCAGCTCACTGCAAGATTTTTTACGTTACGCAAGAGCCAACCCAGCCAAGCTCAACTATGGCTCAGGTGGTAACGGTAGTGCGGGCCATTTGGCAGGTGAGCTGTTCAAAACACGTGCTGGCATCTTCGCTGTGCACATTCCTTACAACGGCGGCAATCCTGCTCAACTTGCCTTATTGGCTGGCCATGTCGACTTCAACTTTGACAACCTCGCCACAGCAGCACCCAATATCAAAAGTGGCAAACTGATCGCACTGGCTGTGACCACACCGACACGCAGTGCCGCCTTGCCCGAAGTACCTGCTATTTCTGAAAGCTTGAAAGACTTCTCTGTCGACACGTGGTGGGGACTGGTAGCCCCAGCAGGTACGCCAGTTGCCGTGGTGCAGCGTCTTAACCAAGCGTTTGTTCAAGCCCTGAACGCCCCCGAAACCAAGGCACGATTCTCTAGCCTCATGGCTGAGCCTGTTGCCAGCACTCCCGCAGGTTTTGGCCAATTCATGGCATCAGAACTCTCTAAGTATGAAGCCGTGGTGAAAGCCAGCGGCGCGCGCGTAGACTGAGCCCTATGGAATTCATCACACCCCACCCCGCCCTAGAGGTCAAAGACATTGAAATGATCCGACCCATGCACTGGCTCGCGCTGGCATGGCGAGACATGGAACGATGCCCCACGGCAGGCGTGACGCATGGGCTCATCCTCGCCCTCATTGGTGGAGGTTTGTTTTGGTTTGCACGCCATGATTTTTGGTGGATTGCGGCCATGCTGTCGGTCAGCATGATCATTGCACCATTGCTAGCCTCTGGTCTGTACGACATCAGCCGCCGCTTAGAGCGCAATGAAGAAGCCACATTGGCAGATGCCTTTCGCATTTGGACCTGTGGTGACAAACGCTTGATTCAATTTGGTCTGCTCTTGGCTTTGTCGAGCACGGGTTGGTTGATGTGCTCTGCTGCGTTGATCCATTGGATGATGCCTGACTCGGTGCACACCCCCACTGACTTTGTACGCTTGGTTGTGCTGGCACCTGACTTTGGTTTGTTTGAAATGTGGGTCATTTTGGGAGCCTTCATGGCAGCCCCCATGTATGCCTCTACGCTGGTGACCATTCCTTTGTTGATGGACCACCCCACCCTCACCGTGCAACAAGCAGTGCACACCAGTTGGCGCGTGGTAGCCATGAACCCATTCGCTATGGCCTGCTGGGCAGGCATTTTGTGCCTGTTCACTGCATTGGGCATTGCCTCTGCATTTTTAGGCTTGCTGGGCGTGGTGCCGATGCTGGGTCACGCCAGTTGGCATGCCTATCGCGACCTCGTCGTTTACGACCCAACGGTCCATTGAATTTGTATGACAGAAGAACAATTCGCCCAATTCGGGCTGACATTTGGCGTGGGCGGCTTCATGCTGTACATGCTGTTCATTATTTTTCAGCTTGCACGCGAATCCAAAGCAGGTAAGTTCGGTACCTTCGTGCTGTTCTTGGTGCTGGCATTTGGCATGCTGGGCTTTGTGGCCAAGCAAGTCTTGATTTGGATGATGGAGGGCTGAGGCTCCTTCTCTTCAAAGCGCGAGCTTATTCGCCCAAATAAGCCTCGCGAACTTTGGGGTCGTGCAGCATCTCATGCGCATCGCCACTCAAGGTGATCAAGCCCGACTCCATCACATAGCCACGGTCGGCTATTTGAAGCGCACGACTGGCGTTTTGTTCGACCAACAAAATCGTCACGCCTTGGGCTGACACCTCTTGAATCACTTCAAAAATCTTGTCCACCATGATGGGAGACAGCCCCATCGAAGGTTCATCGAGCAACAGGACTTTGGGGCGACTCATCAACGCACGCCCCATGGCCAACATCTGCTGCTCGCCACCCGACATCGTGCCCGCCAGTTGATGGCGACGCTCTTTAAGACGTGGAAAAGTAGAAAAAACGCGTTCAATGTCATCCGCAATGGCCGTGCTGTCATCGCGAATGTAGGCACCCATTTGTAAGTTCTCGACGATGGTCATGCGGGTGAACACGCCACGGCCTTCGGGCACCATGGCCAAACCTTGTTGCACCAAGTCCCAAGGGCCTTGGCCGTCAATGGTCCGTCCTGCCAACTGAATGTGGCCAGCGCCCAATGGCAGCAGCCCAGTGATGGCTTTCATGGTGGTGGTTTTGCCTGCGCCATTCGAGCCGATGAGAGAGACCAACTCGCCCTCGCACACCTCCAAGCTCACACCTTTGACGGCTTGGATACCGCCATAACCCACCTTCACATCGCTAACCTTCAGCAACACAGCTGTATTGTGGTGTTTCATCTCAATGCCCTCCCGTACCAAGGTAGGCTTCAATCACTTGCGGGTTGCGCTGCACCTCGGCGGGTGTCCCTTGGGCAATCACCTTGCCGTAGTCGAGCACCGTCACGCAGTCGCACAAGCCCATGACCAACTTCACATCGTGCTCAATCAAAAGCACGGTACGGTGGTCACGACGGATTTTGTCGATCAGCTCTCGCAGTTGCACTTTCTCGGTCGCATTCATGCCCGCCGCGGGTTCATCAAGCGCAATGAGTTGTGGGTCAGTGGCCAAGGCGCGGGCAATTTCTAAGCGACGTTGGTCACCGTAGCTCAGTGTGCGGGCTTTGTAGTCGGCCAAGCTGGCAATGCCTACGTAGTCCAACAACTCGCGGGCGCGTTGCTCAATCGCCAACTCTTCGGTTTTGAATTTCTCAGTTCTAAAAATCGCGCCCAAGAGGCCAGAACCTGTGCGCACATGACGCCCAACCATCACATTTTCAAGCGCGGTCATCTCAGCAAACAAACGGATGTTCTGAAACGTGCGTGCAATGCCTGCTTGCGCCACCAAGTGAACATCCGTTGGCTCATAGGTTTTGCCTGCTAACTCAAAGTTGCCACTGTCAGGTGTGTAAAGGCCTGTGATGACGTTAAAGAACGTGGTCTTGCCAGCGCCATTAGGGCCAATCAAGCCATAGACCTGACCGCGCTCGATTTGCATTCCAACATCGGTGAGCGCTTGCAAACCACCAAAGCGTTTGGAAATGCCAGAGACATTCAACACGAGGTCGCTCATCGCGCACCTCCTTGCGGGTTGAGGTTTTTGCCGTGTTCTGGCGTGGGCCACAAACCGCGTGGCTTCCACAACATGATGGTGACCATGGCCAAGGCAATCAGAAGTTGGCGCAAGATGGCCGCATCCAAACGTCCATCCGTCATGGCTTGCAATGGGCCAGCCACATAGCGCAGAGCCTCAGGCAACGCCGCCAACAAAACAGCGCCAAGAATAACGCCAGGCAAATGGCCCAAGCCCCCCAAGACCACCATCGCCACAATCATCACTGACTCCATCAAACTGAAGGACTCTGGCGACACAAAACCTTGAAAGGCTGCAAACATCGCACCCGAAACACCGCCAAACGAAGCGCCCATGCCAAAGGCCATGAGCTTTAGGTTGCGCGTGTTCAAGCCCATGGCTTTGGCGGCGATTTCATCTTCACGAATCGCCATCCAAGCGCGGCCAATGCGCGAGTACTCTAGGCGGTGACACACCACCACACTCACCACCACCAGCGTGAGGAAGAGGTAGTAATACAAAGTGACCGAGGGCAACTCAATGAATCCCAAATCCAAGCGCTTGGACAGCGGATAGCCAAACACACTCACCGCATCAATTTGCCCAAGGCCCTTAGGTCCATTGGTGATGTTGACGGGGTGGTCGAGATTGTTCAAGAACACACGAATGATTTCACCAAAGCCCAAGGTAACAATGGCCAAGTAGTCGCCACGCAGCTTCAAGGTGGGCGCACCTAACAAGACGCCAAATAAACCCGCCAATCCAGCGGCCAAGGGCAACACCAACCACAAGCTCAGATGCAAGCCCTCAGGAAACATCACCGCAACCCAAGGAAACACATCGGTCAAATGGGGCGAGGCCAACAAACCAAACAAATAAGCGCCCACAGCAAAGAAGGCCACATAGCCTAGGTCCAGCAATCCTGCATAGCCGACCACAATGTTCAGGCCCAACGCCAACAACACGTACAGCAATGACATATCGGCAATGCGCACCCACGCATTGCCGAAGCTTTGCAGCACCAGTGGCAAAGTCAACAACACTGCAGCCATGAGCCAGCGGTTCGAAAAGAGTTTGTGTGTCATGGTGATCAAGCCCTGTCTGCCACGCGCTCGCCCAACAAACCCGAAGGACGCAGCGTGAGCGTGACGATCAACACAATGAAAGCCAAGATGTCGGTGTAGTGGCTACCCAGTACGCCCCCCGTGAGTTCACCCAAATAACCAGAACCAATTGACTCAATCAGCCCCAACAGCAAACCGCCCACCACCGCACCACCTAAATTGCCAATGCCGCCAAAGACCGCAGCAGTAAAAGCTTTAAGGCCAGGCAAGAAACCCATCGCATGATGCGCCGTGCCGTAGTTCATAGCCCACATCACGCCTGCAATCGTGGCCAATACCGCGCCAATGATGAAAGTGGCAGAGATCACCACATCGGGCTTCACGCCCATCAAACTGGCCACGCTTGGGTTCTCAGCGGTAGCACGCATGGCGCGACCCAATTGGGTACGGTTCACTAACCAAGACAAAACGGCCAAGGACACCACCGTGAGGCCCAAAATCATGAGCTGCGTCGGCGTGATCACTGCCTCACCAATTTCAAATGGCGTGGTGGGCAACAACGTTGGGAAAGGCTTGTAGTTGGGTTTCCACACAATCATCGCCAGCGTTTGCAACAAGATCGACATGCCAATGGCGGTGATGAGCGGGGCCAACTTGGGCGCATTACGCAGTGGGCGATACGCGATTTTTTCAATCGCATAGTTGAGTGACGCTGCAGCAATAGATGCCAGCACCATCGAGATCACCAGCAACACCCATCCTGGGGTATCGGGCATGAGAGGTTGCAATAAACCGATCACCGACCAACTGCACAAGGCCCCAATCATCAGCACTTCACCGTGTGCAAAGTTGATGAGATTGATGATGCCGTAAACCATGGTGTACCCCAAAGCCACCAACGCGTACATACTGCCGAGCACCAAGCCATTGATGACCTGTTGAAGCAAGACGTCCATTTTTTATTTACCTGCTTGTTTGTTTTTGTCGCGCAAGTGGCGCAGTTTGTCAGCGATTTTGATCTCTAAACCGCGCTCCACAGGGCGGTAAAAGCCCGTATTCTCTAATCCCAGAGGCATGTAATTTTCGCCAGCAGCAAAGCCATCTTCTTCATCATGGGCATACCGGTAGCCCTTGCCCCAGTCCATGTCTTTCATCATCTTGGTTGGGGCGTTGCGCAAGTGCATAGGCACAGGCCGAGTACCGTCTTTTTTGATGAGGGCTTTGGCTTCGTTATAGGCTTTGTAGACTGCGTTCGACTTGGGCGCGACGGCCAAATACACCACACACTCGGCCAGCGCCAACTCGCCTTCGGGTGTGCCCAAACGCTCATACACCTCGGCCGCATCCAGCGCCAAGCGCAAGGCGCGTGGGTCGGCCAAGCCAATGTCTTCAGCCGCCATGCGAATCAAACGGCGTGCCATGTATTTGGGCTCTGCCCCGCCATCGAGCATGCGCACCAACCAATACAAAGCCGCATCGGGGTCTGAGCCGCGCACCGATTTGTGCAACGCGCTGATGGTGTCGTAAAACTGCTCGCCACCTTTGTCGTAACGGCGCATGCGCTCGCCCAACACACGCATGAGCCATGCGTCGTTGATTTCTTCTAGCTTCTCGCGACTCGCAGCCACCGACAAGGTTTCTAAGGTGTTCAGTAAGCGACGCGCATCGCCATCGGCATAAGCAATCAGCCGTTCCAGCGCGGCACCGTCCAAAGCTGGCACAGCACCAATAGCCTGCGCTTTGGCGATGATTTGCGTCAAGTCATCCACACTCAGCGACTGCAACACATACACCGCTGCACGCGAGAGCAAAGCCGAGTTCACCTCGAACGACGGGTTTTCAGTGGTTGCGCCAATGAAGGTGAACAGCCCCGACTCCACATGAGGCAAAAACGCGTCTTGCTGGCTTTTGTTGAAACGATGTACCTCGTCCACAAACATGATGGTGCGTTTGGGGTCGAGCGAATCCCGCGCGAGCTGCGCAAGCTCTACCGCTTCACGAATTTCTTTCACCCCACCGAGCACCGCGCTGATGGACAAAAACTGCGCATCAAACGCATCGGCCATCAAACGGGCGATGGTGGTTTTACCCACCCCAGGCGGCCCCCACAAAATGCAGCTATGCGGCTGGCCTGATTCAAACGCCACACGCAGCGCCATACCCTCGCCCAGCAAGTGTTGCTGGCCAATGACCTCACCCAAAGTGCGTGGGCGCAGACGTTCAGCGAGAGGAATGTGAGTGACGGTCAAGGCATCGGCTTCTAAAACTGTGCGCGAAGTGTAGCTACCCCAATACCCCCCAGCTAGCCGATATTGGCTACTTCATCAGAACTTATAATTAATTAGGATTAATTTAATCGCTTAAAGCAAAAGAATGCACACAAAAGACAGCTGGAGAGTCATTCACTTCGGCATCCGCTCCAAATTGATCGCGCTCTTTGTCGCCATCAAAGTGTTCCCTCTCATCGTGCTGGCTTATTTTGCTTGGCAAGGTGTGGAGCGACTGGGCTTTAGCTTGTCGCAAGAAACTGAGCAATTAGCGGATGAAGTCAAAACCACCGTGGCTGACATGAGCTCACGCTTCGCAAAGGAGTCCGTTCGTGCCCTCGATGACCGTGCTCGCGAAGAACTAGAACGCCTAACCACCGACACCGCTAGGGCTGTAGCTGATTTTTTGTATGACCGCGACCGAGATATTTTGCTGGTGGCCACACTGCCTGCCAGCGAACAACATTACCAAAAATTTCTCGACACACACACACGTAACACCACACCTGCAGGCAAATGGAAATTAACCCCTGATGGTCAAGGCTGGGAAACTCAAAGCAAAGCTGAACCTCAGTTTCAATTAGCCACTTCACTGAATGCGGAAAACTTGCAAGACTTTCATTCACGGTCGCCCGAGGCCGTGAGCAGGACCGCCCCTAGTCCGCTTTATTACGAGTTAACTTTTATCGACTTAAACGGGCAAGAAGTCATCAAAGCTTCCAGAGGCCAGGTACTCCCCAGCGGCTTGCGCGATGTATCCCAAAAAGCAAACACGTGGAGCAAAGCTGAAACCTACTTTCACGCACTCAAATCTCTCAAGCCTGGCGAGATCTATGTGTCTGAGGTCATCGGACCTTATGTCCCCTCGCGCATCATTGGCCCTGTTACACCGACCACAGCGAAACGCGCATCCTTGCCGTTTGAACCTGAAAAAGAAGCCTATGCAGGCCAAGAAAATCCGCGCGGCAAGCAGTTCCAAGGTATCGTGCGCTGGGGAACACCCGTCGTCAAAGAGGGGGCCATCACAGGTTACGTGACATTGGCGTTGAACCATGCGCACATTCGCAGCTTCACAGACCACGTCACACCGACCCCTGAGCGCTACGCCTCTGTACCCGATGCCAGCAGTGGCAACTATGCCTTCATGTGGGACCACAAAGACCGCAACATTGCGCACCCGCGACATCACTCCATCACTGGTTTTGATCCAAACACAGGCGAATACGCCACACCCTGGCTTGAAGAGAGCGTCTACCAAAAGTGGAAAGCCAGCAAACAGCCACTCAGTGATTTCCTACAAAACGTGCGCACCTTTGACGACCAAAGTCGAGACAAAAAACCGGCGAAGGAGCTCACCCGTACAGGTCAATTGGGACTGGACTGTCGTTACTTAAACTTTGCCCCGCAATGTCAAGGTTGGCACGACTTGACGCAACAAGGTGGCTCAGGCTCTTTCTTAATCTTGTGGTCCGGCGTGTGGAAACGCACCACTGCAGCGGCCATCCCTTATTACACCGGCCAGTATGCCAACTCGCCACGCGGCTTCGGCTATGTGACGATTGGAGCGAATGTCGAAGACTTTCATGCACCCGCAGTCGCCACAGCGGATGTGATGAACGAAAAGGTCACTGAATTTACAGATCGACTGCGCAACAAGCAAATGAGCATCCAAAGCATGATCGCGCAATCCGTCAATGAAACTGCAGCCAACCTATCAGGCTCAACAATTGTCATGCTGATTTTGGTGGTGGTGGTGGCGGTTTGGTTGGCCTCGCTGCTGACGCGCCGAGTGACTGACTTGGTGCAAGGTTTAGCTCGCATTGAAAGTGGTGATTTGTCATTTCGCTTTGAACGCGGTGCCAACGATGAACTAGGACACTTGAACAACTCACTCAATCACATGGCTGACAGCGTGCAAACCTCGCTGGAACAAAGTGAGGCTGCGCGCAAACAAGCTGAAGAAAATAGCCAAATGAAAAGTGACTTTGTGGCCAATGTTTCACATGAGTTACGAACCCCTCTGAATGGCATCTTAGGTTTTTCCGAAATCATTTTGGAAGATGCCAAAGACGCAGAGACGCGCGAATATGCGCAAACCATTCATCAAAGTGGCAAGCACTTGTTATCGGTGGTCAACGACATGCTGGACGTTGCCAAAATTGAAGCTGGCCACATGACGCTTGAACCTGCCGTGATCAACATTCGCGCTTTACTCAACGAAGTCGCCCTGCTGCACACCAACTCGGCTGAGCAAAAAGGGCTCAAGCTCCACACGCTGTTGGAAAACGATTTACCTGAATGCATGTGCACAGATCCAACACGTTTACGCCAAGTCATCAACAACCTACTCAGCAATGCCGTCAAATTCACACCCAAAGGTGAAGTCACTTTATCCGCGCGTTGGATCAACAAACAATTGGTTGTGGGCGTGCGTGACACTGGCGTTGGCATCGCTGCACATGTCCAAGAAGTGGTGTTTGAAAGATTCCGCCAAGCCACCTCGTTCGTGACACGCGATCACGGAGGCACAGGTTTAGGGCTCGCCCTTGTGCGTGAGTTCGTCAAGCTGATGGGCGGTGAACTCCGCCTCGTGTCTCAACTGGGTTTGGGCTCTTATTTTGAGTTCTCACTACCCGAGCTTAATCAGGCAACACACGCAGCAAATCTTGACCACTGATCGGTTTCAGCAATAAATCGTCGAAGCCAGCAGACATGATGCTTTGACGCTCCGACTCCATGGCATGTGCGGTATACGCAATCACACGCAATGCGACCAACTCAGAATTGGCGCGTATCAAACGGCACACTTCTTTACCATCCATCACAGGCATGCTGATGTCTAACAAGACTGTGTCATACCCGTCTTGTTGCAGCATTTCCAAAGCCAAACTGCCGCTTTCTGCTTCTTGGACGTATATCCCGCGACGCTTCAGCAAAGCGACCGCCAACTTGCGATTGACAGCGTTATCGTCGACGACCAAAACTTTTCTCATGGCTTTATGTAACTCTCTATCTACCCATCCATCTTTGTAGATTTTATAACTCATATGAACACGAAAAACCAAATAATTTATTTACATAAAGATAAAAACTAAGTGTTCGCAATTAGGTTTGTGGCCTCTCTCCATGATTCGAGTTTGCGAAAAAATGACCACGTAGCATGCGCTGGACTGGTAGAAGGCAATCGAAGAACAGGCAACCCAAGCGCTTGCGTGTGCTTGACGTGTTTGAAGCTTTCACCACCGTTATGTGCAATCGCGACCAGTTTGGGACAGCGCGTCAGCAAGCTTTGCAAGTCGTTGCGTTGCGCACTTTGAATCTGGCTATCTAGGCTGCCTTCGCGCTCGCAAGTCGCATACACATCCCACAAGCCCACACCTTGACTGAGCAACCATTGCGTACGCATGGCATATGGCATGTCCAACACCTCAGCGGGGTTGGATGATAAAAGCGTGGCCATGATTTTCCAAAATTGGTTTTGTGGGTGCCCGTAATACTGCTGAGAACGAAGTGAGGCGACGCTTGGGAAGCTACCCAACACCATCAAACGCGTGTTGCTATCCAGTAGGGGTGGCAAGCCTTGCAACCTAGGCTGGCCTTGTAATGGTCCTGCATTCAAACTAAGGGCGAATCACACTCACGCCTTTAGGCGTTACGAAGTTGAACTGCGATGCACTCAAGCTAGCAGGGTTGATTTCAAAACGATCAAAACTCAGCACTGACCGTTGACCCATCGCATCAAAAATCTCAAGCTTGCTCAGGCTAACCTGTGCACCATCTGCGCGTAATCCCATGCGTACCGATTGAATGGTGCTCTCACGGTTTTTTGGCGTCGCTTGTACCCACTGCAGCCCCTCGGCATCGGCCTGCGCTTCTAAATTGAACTCTTTTTGTAAAACGCTCAAGTCCGTCGCCGTCGCCACCAAAGCGGCTGGCGTACTGCCCAAGGCTTGCGCTTGTTTGCGAGCAGTCACCTGCTCAAGGTCGGCGTCATACAACCAAAGCGTTTGGCCATCGGCCACGATAACTTGCGCAAAAGGCTTGATGTAATCAAAACGAAAACGTGTAGGGCGAATAAACGAAAACTGTCCTGTGGATGTTTTGCTCCGTACCGTGGCTTGTCCAGATTTTGCAGGTGGTGTCACCACTTGCGTGAAATCAGCGCGACCACTCTTGGTGGACTTTAAAAAAGTCTCCAAGGTTTCCAAACTGCTTGCTGATGCCACGCTAACAGTGATCGCACATGTTGCCAAGATCAAACCAACATGGCGGAGGGCACGGGTCAAAAGAAGAGAAAACATGTTCATACCGCCCATTTAGTCGTCACGCTTCGGCACCAATATCTCACGTTGCCCATTGCTGCTCATGGCGCTGACCATGCCCGCCTTCTCCATATCTTCCACCAGACGTGCGGCACGGTTGTAACCAATTTTCAAGTGACGCTGCACCAACGAAATGCTGGCCTTGCGGTTCTTGAGCACCACCTCAACCGCTTGGTCGTACATCGGGTCTTTTTCGGCGGGCACATCACCAAACAAATCGGGGCCTGATGCGTTTCCATCAGCATCAACGGTGCCCCCTTCCAGAACGCCTTCGATGTAATCTGGTTCGCCTTGGCTCTTTAGGTAGCTCACCACGCGGTGCACTTCTTCGTCACTCACAAACGCGCCGTGCACACGCACTGGGAAGCCTGTGCCGCTGGCCATGTAGAGCATGTCACCCATACCCAGCAGCGCCTCAGCGCCCATTTGATCAAGAATAGTGCGGCTGTCAATTTTGGAGCCGACCGAGAACGCAATACGCGATGGAATGTTGGCTTTGATAAGACCCGTGATCACATCCACACTGGGGCGCTGTGTGGCCAAAATCAAGTGAATACCAGCAGCACGCGCTTTTTGTGCGAGGCGTGCAATGAGCTCTTCAATTTTCTTGCCCACCACCATCATCAAGTCAGCCAACTCATCAATGACCACCACGATGTGTGGCAAACGTTGCAAAGGCTCAGGCTGTTCGGGTGTCAAGCTGAATGGGTTGTAAATGAATTCTTCACGCGAAGCGGCTTCGTCAATCTTGGCGTTGTAGCCAGCCAGGTTACGCACGCCCAACTTGCTCATGAGCTTGTAGCGTTTTTCCATTTCGCCCACGCACCAGTTGAGACCGTGTGCAGCTTGACGCATATCGGTCACCACAGGAGCCAACAAATGCGGAATACCTTCGTACACCGACATTTCCAACATCTTGGGGTCGATCATCAACAACCGCACATCGCGTGCTTCGGCCTTGTAAAGCAAGGACAAAATCATCGCATTGATACCTACCGACTTACCAGAGCCAGTGGTACCTGCTACCAAAACGTGTGGCATCTTGGCAAGATCAGCCACCACTGGATTGCCCACAATGTCTTTGCCCAAGCCCATCGTCAACATCGACTTGGACTCGTTGTAAATGTCAGAGCCCAAAATCTCACTCAGCCGAATGGACTGACGTTTGGCATTGGGCAATTCCAAGGCCATGTAGTTTTTGCCAGGAATGGTTTCCACGACGCGGATGGACACCAGCGAGAGTGAACGCGCCAAATCTTTGGCGAGGTTCAACACTTGCGAACCCTTCACACCCGTCGCAGGCTCAATTTCGTAACGGGTAATCACAGGGCCAGGAGATGCGGCCACCACGCGCACTTCCACACCAAAGTCTTTGAGTTTTTTCTCGATCAAACGACTGGTCATTTCCAAGGTTTCTGGAGAAACCGTGTCTTGGCGCACCAAAGGGTCATCGAGCAAATCAACCTGCGGCAAACGAGAATCGGTGTCAGCATCTGTGAACAAGGTCTTTTGACGCTCTTTGGCCACACGTGCGCTCTTGGGTACCTCCATCACTTCGGGTTCGATGTGCACGGTGATGGGGGGGTGTTCATTCACTTCGATGCGCTCTTCAAGCACCACTTCTTCGCGTTCGCGTGCAGCCACTAAACCGTAGGCGAGGTCTTCTTCGCGCTCACGACGTTCGCGCCATGTTTCGTAAAGACCATCCAGAAAAGCACCAATGTTTTCAGCAGTTTGTCCCCATGAGAAACGAAACACCCATGATGCACCGACCACACCAAACACAATGAAAATCAAACCAGAACCATTGAACCCAAGCCAGTTCAGGCTAGACGGCCCCACCAAATAGCCCAACACACCGCCACTGCTGTGACCGGGCAAGCGGTCTTCAAAACGGTACATGCGTGTCCACTCCAAGCCCGTGCTTGAAATCAACAGCAAGGTCAAGCCAGCCCAAAATGCAAAACGCGTGTAGCGCCAGCCTGTGTGCTCAGAAACTGGCTCATCCTCCTCGCGCAATCGGTTGGCCAACGCAGCCAGCCACGCCACCAGAGCTGCGGCATAACACCACCACACTGAATAGCCCAGTAAGAAAAAGCTCAAATCGCCAAACAAAGCGCCCAAGCGGCCGCCAAAGTTACGCACCGTATGTCCAGAACCTGATGTAGTCCAGGCAGGGTCTAGCGGTGAATGGGTCAGCAGTGCCAACAACCAAAAAGTCATGAACACAAAGCCAGCCGTCAGCGCAATCTCTTGTGCAAAGCGGCGAAAACCTGTGGGTTTGTGGTCCGCTTCGGCACTAGATGCGCGCGGATCATTCTTTAATGTATTGAGCGAGTAAGTCATGTCTAGAGGCAGAGCTTACCCGAGAGGCAACCATGCGCCGTCAGGGGTAAAGAAAGAGGTTCTTACAATCTTGCCTTTATTGTCTCTTTGATTGTGCTCTCCAGATGTCTACCACCCAACACGCCCAAGTTTTGATTCTCGGCTCCGGCCCTGCTGGCTACACCGCAGCCGTTTACGCTGCCCGCGCTAACCTCAAGCCTCTGTTGATCACTGGCATGGCCCAAGGCGGCCAGCTCATGACCACCACCGAGGTCGACAACTGGCCTGCCGATGTCCATGGCGTGCAAGGCCCAGAGCTGATGCAACGCTTTCAGCAACACGCTGAGCGCTTCAACACTCAAATCGTGTTTGATCACATTAACAAAGTCGATTTCTCCAAGCGCCCCTTCACCTTGACGGGTGACAGCGGCACTTACACCTGCGACACCCTCATCATCTGCACGGGCGCATCGGCCAAATACTTGGGTCTGCCCTCGGAAGAAGCCTTCATGGGCCGTGGCGTGTCGGGCTGTGCCACTTGTGATGGGTTCTTCTACCGCGACCAAGTGGTCAGCGTGGTCGGCGGCGGCAACACCGCTGTGGAAGAAGCCCTGTATTTGTCCAACATTGCTTCTAAAGTTCACTTGGTGCACCGCCGTGACACCTTCAAAGCCGAGGCCATCATGATCGACAAGCTCATGGAAAAAGTCGCTGCAGGCAAGATCGTGCTCGAAACCGACAGCACTTTGGACGAAGTGCTGGGCGACGCGTCAGGCGTCACAGGTATCCGCTTGAAGAGCACAAAAGACGGCAGCACCCGTGACATCGCCACCCAAGGTTGCTTCATTGCCATCGGCCACCAACCCAACACTGGCATTTTTGAAGGTCAACTGGCCATGAAAGACGGCTATTTACTGACAAAAAGCGGCTCGGAAGGCTTTGCCACCATGACCAGCGTACCTGGCATCTTTGCCGCGGGCGACGTGCAAGACCACATCTACCGCCAAGCCATCACCAGCGCTGGCACGGGCTGCATGGCCGCTTTGGACGCTCAGCGCTTCTTGGAGCAAGGCGCACACTGATAGACGCCCTATAAAAGACGCTACAATCTCAGGCTTTGCTGGATTCAGCGAAAAGATGGGTTACCGCCACCCTTTTTGGCGAGGTGAGGCGCTCGTGGGAACGACCGCCGTTGATATGGAGTGTCCACATGGCACGCGTATGTGAAATCACGGGCAAAGGCCCAATGTCTGGGAACAACGTTTCCCACGCAAACAACAAAACAAAACGCCGTTTTTTGCCTAACCTGCAATACCGCCGTTTCTGGGTAGAGTCTGAAAACCGTTGGGTTCGCTTGCGCGTCTCTAGCGCAGCTCTGCGTTTGATCGACAAAAACGGCATCGACGCCGTGTTGGCTGACTTGCGCGCGCGCGGTCAAGCTTAATTCCAGTTACTGAAAGGACACGATCATGGCATCCAAAGGCGGACGC
>JACCDZ011125814.1_pt1 | contig 20767 bp, 14 predicted proteins | sample 7449551 | NCBI WGS metagenome assembly JACCDZ01 (sample SAMN15323452, study PRJNA562643) | freshwater metagenome | isolation source: river surface water | place: USA:Blue River Watershed | collected 2017-08-18
CGCTGTTCGTGCCGCTGCAGCAGGCGCTGGACAGCTTCGACTTTGAACAGGCACTACACCAGCTGGCACTGATCGAGCACCAGCTGGCCACCCCCACCGGAGTTGCACCGTGAACCAGAACACGCCTCTTGCCGACAACCGCCCCACCCTGTTGCTGGTGGACGACGAGCCTACCAATCTGCAGATCCTGCGCGCCATCCTGCAGCAGGACTACCGGCTGCTGTTTGCCCGCGACGGCGACAAGGCGCTCACCCTGGCGCTCGGCGAGCGGCCGCAGCTGATCCTGCTGGACGTGATGATGCCCGGTCTGACCGGGCTGGACGTCTGCCGGCGACTGAAGGCCGACCCCACTACCGCAGCCATTCCGGTGATCTTCGTCACGGCGCTTGCCGATGCGGACGACGAAGCGGAAGGCTTTGCCGCCGGCGCGGTGGACTACATCAGCAAGCCGGTGAGCCCGGCCATCGTGCGCGCCCGGGTCAAGACCCACCTGTCGCTGGTGCGGTTGGACGAGCTGCGTGCCACACGCCTGCAGATCATCCAGCGCCTGGGCATGGCGGCAGAGTACAAGGACAACGAAACCGGCCTGCACGTGGTCCGCATGAGCCACTACTCGCGGGTGCTGGCGCTGGCCGCTGGGCTTGGCGAGGCGCTGGCCGACGAGCTGCTCAACGCGGCGCCCATGCACGACATCGGCAAGATCGGCGTACCGGACGCCATCCTGCAGAAGAAAGGCAAGCTGGACGACGAGGAGTGGGCCGTGATGCGCGAGCATGCCATCATCGGCGCCCGCATCATCGGGGACGACAGCTCCAGCCTGCTGCAGATGGCGCGCACAGTGGCGGAGTGCCACCACGAGAAATGGGATGGCAGCGGCTACCCGCACGGGCTGGCCGGCGAAGCCATTCCGCTGGTCGCCCGCATCGTCGCCATTGCCGACGTATTCGACGCGCTGACCAGCGTGCGGCCGTATAAAGCGGCCTGGCCGGTGGACGAGGCGATTGCCCACCTGCGAGAGCAGGCCGGCAAACACTTCGACCCGACGCTGGTAACGCTGTTCTGCGCACAGCTGCCGGCCCTGCTGGAGATCAAGGAACGCTGGGGCGAAGCCGCCTGATTCCCCTCAGGATAGGGTATAGGCCGGGCCAGCGACCCCGGCCCGTCCGCTACATTCGCAATACCGCCCGGACGACCTAGAATAAAAGCATGACGCACCGCCGGCATGCCGCCGCCGGCCGCTGTCCGGCTTGGCCGCATCGCCGGGCACGGCGGTGGCTGGCGCCTCCCGGGGAGTGCACCCAGCGTTTGCGTCGGCCATCTACTCATGGATGACGGCAGCGGCGCAAAGCCCGCCGCCCTGTCCGGCATCGTCACCGCGGTTTATTTCCTTCGGGAGACCCCAAATGCGCCATCTCCTTCTTGCCTTGTGCCTGCTGCTCCCGGCAGCACCCAGCCAGGCCCAGATCAGCATCGGCATTGGCGTCGAGCTGCCCGGCATCAGCATCGGCATCAACCTGCCGGCGTACCCGGCGATGGTACGGGTGCCGGGCTATCCGGTTTACTATGCCCCCCGTCTGAGCCTGAATTTCTTTTTCTATGACGGGCTGTACTGGGTCTACTCGGACGACCGCTGGTATGCCAGCGACTGGTACAACGGCCCGTGGCAGGAGGTAGAACCGGAATACATGCCGCTGTTCGTGCTGCGGGTGCCGATCCGCTACTATCGCCGCCCGCCGATGTACTTCCGCTACTGGCGTCCCGACCGCGCACCGCGCTGGGACGAGCACTGGGGACACGACTGGAGCCGGCGGCATCGTGACTGGGATCGCTGGGATCCGCGCGAGGCACCGGCTCCGGCGCCATTACCGCACTACCAGCGGCGCTATTCGGAAAAAGACTACCCGCGCTCGTCGGAACAGCAACGGGAGATCAGTTCGCGCAATTACCGCTACCAGCCCCGCGAGGCCATCACGCAGCAGCATTTCCAGCAGCGCGGACAGGAAGCGCCGCCACGGCGCGAGCCACAGTATCAGCGCCCCGACCGGCGACAACCCTCAAACCGTCCCGACGACGAGCAATGGCGCGGCGCACCGGAGCGCCGCCAACCGATGCCACAACCAGAGCCCGACAAGTGGTCCGCCCCCGGGCGGCAACGGCAAGACGCACCGGAACCGCGCCGCAATGAAGCACCACAGCGGCGGGACATGCCACCCCAGACCGACAACCCTTACCGCTCCCACGCCGGGCAAGAGCCGCGAGACAAGGGCAGACAGAGCGCCCCGCAACACCCCCGCAACATGCCGGATCAGGACGAGCTGTTGCTGCAGCAGCAACGCGGGCGCGACCGCAATAACTGATCCCGCGCAGATTCCCGCGCCGCACAGCGAGTGCAGACAGCGGATCAGTGACTCGTCACGGCCGGCCGCACACCCGGCGCAGGTGGCGACTCGGCAGGCACCTGTTGCTGGCCTGGCCGCATTTCGGCAGACGGCAGTTCAGGCAAACCCTGCGCCATCCAGGGAGAGAGGCCGTAAAACGCACCATTGAGCTGGGAATTCGCGATCAGGCTGGCCCTGAACCTCAGGTACAGCTCGCGATTCACCGGCTCGGGTTTGCGCCAGAAACGTCGTAGACCACGCTGATGGGTCAGTCCAGGCAGATCATACAAGGCACGCCCCAGCACAATACACGGTGTGCCGTGGTACAAGGCTTGCAGGCCGACCGTGCTGTTGATGGTCACCAGCCCGCAGGCATGCTTGAGCAGCGTGGGCAGATGGACATCGTGCAGGTAATGCACCCGCCCCGCGATCCCCGTGCGGCGCGCAATGGTACGGATCAGTTTCCCGTAATGGTGATAGCCGCGATCCAGCGGGTGGTGCTTGATGACCAGGTGCATGTCCGGCGCGGCATGACGGGCAAAGGACGTCATCACCTCGCGAATGAAGTGGGCCACATCCTCGAAATCGCTATGATGATGCACCTGGCTGTCATTGTGAACCTGCAATACCTGCAGGAAATAACGCTGGTCCAGCTTCTCCACGATAAAGGCCAGCTGATTGCGGTCGCGCCAGCGATATAAATGCTTGCGATAGCCTGAGCGCACCCACATCAGCCCCTCGTGCAGTACCGAGAAATCCCGATGATGCCGGTAATGCGGAAACCAGGGCCGGGCAAGGCAGGCGGCCGCGTAGTAGGCCATCGCCGAAAAGGCCGTCTTCCAGAAACTGTTACCGCATGCTTTCGGCATTTCAGGTTCGCAGGCCGGCTGTGCCGCAAGCTGCGCCGACATGACTTGCCAGAGCGGTGAATGGGCATTGACTCCGCCCTCTTCTAGCGTGATGTAATCCGGCCGGAGATAGCCCTCCTCGAAGGCAAAAAAGCCCTTGCCCTTGGCCTTGGCCACCGCTGAAGCATGGCGATGATAGGCACGGCAATCGCCAAAACACACCATCGCGTCAATCTGCTGCTGCTGCAACAGTTGCGCCAGCCATTGCGGGAAGTCCTCCATGCGGCCACGGAAATTGAACACATCCGGATCACGATAGAACAGGCTGTCGCCGCCGTTGAAATTGACCTTCAGCACCCGCACGCCCTGCGCCCGCAACCAGCAGGCAAAGCGGTAGAAGAAAAAGCCCATCGGTCCTTGCAGTAATAACACGGTCTGGTGCTGCTGCAACAGGGTTGCCAACGCTCTCACAACGCACACTCCTCTCGCGCACGTTTCTCATCGCACACGGCTGGCGCTGAGTCCAGCCGCCGCGTCAGGCGCAACCAGATGCCGTTGCCGGAACGGATGGTCACCCGCCCGACGGGCTTGGGCTCGAAGCCGTCAACCTGGCCGATCTGGAAACGGCGCACGATACCGGCCAGAATCAGCAAGGCTTCCTGGGTGGCAAAGGCGGCGCCGGGGCAGACCCGAGGCCCGTTACTGAACGGCATGTAGGCACACTTCAGCGACTCCTTGCCGGAGGCCGTTTCGAAGCGGTCCGGATCGAACTCGTCCGGGCGTTCCCACAGCTGGCGGTGACGGTGAATCAACCACGGTGCAATCAGGATCGGCGAACCGGCCTTGACCGTCTTGTTGCGAATGCACTGGGTCTCGGCGGCCTCTCGCACAAAGAAACCGACCGGCGGATACAGGCGCAAGGCTTCACGGAAGACATCGCGCGTCATCGGCAGGCGTTTCGCATCGCCAAAGGCAAAGTCCCGCTCGCCGATTTCCGCTTGAATCTCGGCAAACATCCGTTCTTGCAGATCGGGGCAACGCGACATCAGGTAGAGCGACCAGCCCAGGGCGCTGGCCGAAGTCTCGTGCCCGGCCAGAAACAGCATGCAGATCTGGTCGACCATTTCCTCGTAGCTGAAACCGTCGCCGGCAACTGGGTCGCGCGCATCCATCAGCGCGGACAGAATATCCTGGGCATCGTCCTCGCCCCGGGCGCGCTTTTCATAACGCGCCGCAATCAGGCGCGCCAGAATGCCACGGATTTTCTGTGCACTTTTATCGCTGGCCCGGCGCGGGAAGTAGGCCGGCAAGCGATAGATCATCAGCATCATGGCGCGCTGGGCATGGCCCTGAAACTCGACAAACGCGTCGTAAATATCGTGCGCATCCTGTCCGTCCAGCTCTTCCGACAGGATCGTGCGGAAAATGATGTCGGCCGTGACATACGTCATTTCCGCATCCACCTCGTACGGCTGCCCGCCGGCATGCTGATCCAGGCGTCCCAGCATGTCGTTGACCGAGGCCAGCATCAGCGGGAAGACCTGCTTCAACCTGGCCTGCTCCAGCGCCTGATCGACCAGGCGACGCTGCCGCTCCCATACCTCGCCATTCGTGGTGAAAATACTGGTCCCCAGCAACGGCTCCAGCATGCGGTGCATCAACTCGTGCTTGGGATACTGGCTGGCCTTCTCGACCAGAATGCGGCGCACCCACTTGGGCTCGTTGATCATGTAGATATTGAAGCCAGGCTGCCAAAGCTCGCCCATTTTCATGCGATAGCTGCGCTCGAACAGCACATCCAGCCACGAGCGCCAGCCGCGCAGGAAACGCAGCACGAAGGAACTCTTGCTTTTATGCGGCGTGGGGAATGGAGGAATAAAAGGCATCGCGTCAGGCTTCCTTGACAGGGGCGGGGCCGGCAGTCAGCCGGAAATAGTCGTAATCGCCGGCGATTTCACCGGCCATCAGATACTGGAAATGCAGGCGCAATTTATTGCGCCTCAGCACGCGGTAGCGCGCCGCAGAGAACAAGCGGAAAAACCGGGCGGTGACCAGCCGTGGCTGCCCCGGGCAAGGCGCCGTCAGCCCGGAGATCGTCAGCGGATGGCTGCCGGCGAAACACAACGGGTCGGCCACCGCCGCGACATCGACCCACGGCAGGTCTTGCACCTGTCCTAGCGCGGCAAGATCGCGCCGGAACGCCTCGGCAGATGGGATAAGGCTCAGTAGCGGAATGCAGCCGCCCAAGGTCACCACCCGATGTGCGGGCAAGCCCTGCGGCACCAGACGCAGCACACGGGCCGCCACCGATACCGCCAGCATGGTGCCGACGCTGTGGCCGATCAGCAGTACCTCGTCCACCGGCCGTTCACGGCTATCCTGCGCAATCCGTTCGGCCATCGCGTCCAGCCGCGCCTCCAGCGTAGCGATGGGTTGCTTGCCCCACAGGCAGGCAAACACATAGGTGCGCAGCAGCCAGAACACCCCGCCCCGCTCGGCCAGCCGCAAGCCGGCCAACAACGTCGCGGTCATGAGCAACAGCCCTGCGCCCAGCGCCAGCGGCCACGAGCCGGACAGCGCCACCACCAGCCCTGCGGCCAACATGCCCGTCACGCAGGACAACACACCCAATAACGCCAGCGCCACATAGGGAAACAGCGCGCTAAAAAACGGGCCGCGCCCGGCGCGGCGTACCGCGGCAAACGCGCCCTGCGTGACATAGCGGTACAGGCTGCGGGCACCGGCGGCCAGCACCTGGCGCCGGCGCGGCAGCCAGTGGGCACGCACGATGTCGTCCCAGCTCAGGAACAGGTACTCGGTTTCGACCTGTTGCCCGCCCCAGCCCGCGTTCACCTGCCAGCAGCTGATGCTGGCGCCTTCACGACGACGCGGGCCAATCGACAGCTCGGCGCCGGACAGCACCGCCTGTTTGCATGCTTCATCGCGGTACAGGCGGTGATAAAAGGCGGCGCCGCGCGGATCGAAGCCGCTGAGGTAATAGACGCGGCGGCGGGTCACCGTCGCCGCAGACGCATCATGCAGAGTAGAGGCGCTGGTTTTCATATCGTCTTCTTGTGCAGGCCTTTTTTCAGCATCAGATCCACCATCGGCTGCTCGCGTTTGTTGGCACGCTGGCAATGGTTCTGCTGAAAACGGTCCGTCACCCAGATCACCACCCGCGCCCAACGCTTGTCGCGTTCCCGCCAGGCATGCGACGACACCGACTCCCACGCATAGCCGTTCAGCAAGGTGGCGTTGACGAAATGGTCCAGCGCTCGCACGCCGGCACGGGCGCGCTCGGTGCGACCGACAAAACCGATGCTCACGATCAGCAGATAGCCCAGCAAGGCCGATGGCACCAAGGCCGACATCAGCAAAAAGCCGGCGGCCCTTTCCTTGACACTCTCAAATATCATTGCAATCCATTATTCAGCTTGCCGCCGGCACGACCAGCGCCCGCCACAATTCGCGAAGTTTGCGGAGCTGGCGCGCCAGCCAGTGACTGCCGATCGCCCCCTGCCCGCCAGCGCGCACCGTTGCCGCCAGATGCTCGACCACATGCTCGGCCGAGCAAAAGCCATCCACACCGGGCAGGCGGTAGCGCGGGTACTGGCACAGCACGCCATGCACCAGCTCGTCCAGTGACAGGCGACGCGTACGGTGCGGTAGCGGCAGGTGATCGTGCGTCAGCCCCCAGCCGGCATAAAACGGGCCGCCATAGCAATGCACTTCCTTGCCCTGCAGCAGCGCCTCGAAGCCCGCCAGCGAAGTCATGGTATGCAGCTCGTCAGCGGCGGCGATGCAGTCGGCAATGCCGGCTTCTGCCGCCACCTGATCGGCAAGACGGCTCAAGGTCGCCGCATCGACCGACCCGATGCGGTTGCCGGCGACCACATCGGGGTGTGGCTTATAGACAATCCAGGCATCAGGGTTGGCCGCACGCACCGCTTGCAGCAGATCGGCATTACGGCTCACTACCGGCGAGCCGCTGCGGATCGACGCATCGTCTTCCACCTGCCCCGGCACCAGCAGCACCCGCTTGCCGGCGGCCTGCGCCGGCAGCGCAAAACCGCCGCCCACGTTGTATTTGCTCAGCCGCAACGCCGCCAGACGCTGCCGCAGCTTGCTGGCTTGCTCGCGCGCCGTCTCATCCAGCTCGCTGGAGGCCAGCAACCGCTCCAGGCGGCTATCGGAAAACGGGTCGTAGTAGATGCCGCTATCGTCCAGCGCCAATGACAGCGGCGCGCGCAGATCCGAGCCCAGACCGACCGAGCGCAGAAAACCGTCCTCGATCCGCGATACCGGCGCGGCGTGCTCCCGCGCCACTTGCCATACCGCCGGCTTGCCCTGCCCCCACACCACCACCCGGCCCGGCTCGCGTGCCAGACGCGCGGCCAACTGCGCGGCATGGCGCACAAACACCAGGCGGTTTGAAGGCGTCGTCAGAAACGGCGTCACCACCGCACGCTTCCACAGGCTCATGCCCACGCAGTACACCGTGCCGCGCAGCGCGTCATTGCACGCCTTGTTGCGCGCCAGCCAGTCGATCACATCGAACAGCGTGCTGGCCTTGCCGGTGGCCGGATCGAGATAGCGCGGATAGTCGAAATAAGCCGCCGAAAACAGCGCCGCCAGCGAACGCGGCGCACGCCTTGCGGCCAACGTTGCCCGCTCCGGATGGCGATCATCTGTCAGCCCCCAGCCGGCGTACCACGGCAGGCCGAAGCAGACCACCGGCTTGCCCAGTAGCAACGCCTCGAAGCCCATCTGCGAGGTCACCACGTAGACCTTGTCCACCTGCTCCAGCAGCGACAGCGGCGACACATCCTCGGCCAGCAGTTTCAGCTGCGCGCTTTCCGGCAAGGCCGTCAGATAACCCTGCTTCTTGCCGGAGAGCACATCCGGATGCGTCTTCACCCACACCTCGGCAGCCGGGTTCTCCGCGCACGCCGCCGCCAGCATCGCGGTAAAGGTCGCCTGATCCGCGCCGCCCGCGCTGACCGACACATCACCACGCGTCTGGTCAAGCACCAGCACCCGGCCCTGGCGGGTCGGTGGCGGCAGCTCGCAATCCGGTGCATGGTTGTACTTCGACAGCCGGTAGCGGCGCAGCAAGGCCATGGCGCGCTGCACTGCGGCCAACCTTGGCGCATCGGGAACCGATTCGCGGATCAGCACCTCCAGCCGCGACGGGCGGGACGCATCGTAATAGATGCCGAGATCGTCGATCACCAGCGACAGCGGCGCATGGCCCGCCACGCCGAGACCGACAGAACGCAGGAAGCCGTCTTCGAGGGCAAGGTAAGGCACACCGTGATCGGCAGCCCAACGACGCGCCCGACGGGCTGTCGGCTTATGCCCCCATCCGGCCACTGCAGCGCAATCCTGGTTAGAAGGATTGAGCGAATGAAGCACAGGCGCATCCAACAGCGCGGATAGTCCGGGAATTCGGGCCACACCTCTGGAAAGCACCGCAATATGGCCTTGCTTCTCGGGCAACATCAAACTTGCTCCACTCTTTACTAGAGACCGACCGCCGACACCACCTGATGAAGACGATGCTGCCAAGTATGGTTTTCCTTGATAAATAACGCGCCAGCCATTGCCCTATCCAGATCCGTTGCCGACGGGCCATGACGAAGTCGGGCAAACAATTCGTCGGCCTCCGCTACTTCTTGCGGCATGTGACAGAACTCCTTGAAACCCTGCTCAACCGACAGCGATGGATTGGTGACCGCAATGCCACCACAAGCCAATATTTCCAACAACCGACGCGAACACATCGTAGGAGAATCTTCAACGGTGTTGACATTGAGCGACACCAGATAGTCACGGTATAGCTGTGCTGTCTTGTCATAGGCAACTGCAGGCAGCAACTCCATGCCATCACGAGGCAAAAACCTGAAGCGGGGATCCGTTGAGGAAGAATGGCGATCGACCACCGTTAAGCTCAAACCACTGCGGCAGGCACTACCAAAAAGAAGATCTTGCCAGTAACGACGTCGAGGGAACTCTTCACCGTAGTATCCTCCGGCAAAAACGGCTCGGTAATGCTTGAAATTGAAACCGGCAAAATGATGCAACCCGTCATCCACTGCAAAACCTAGCCAATCCACTTTGGATGAGGGATCAAGCAATGCGCGATATTTTGGCAGGCACAGCGCATCCACCGTGAATACATAATCAAACAAACGAGCCGAATCGATGAAGCGGTCGAAATATATCCCATCTTCCTTGTTCCAGAATATGGTAGGAATTCCAAGTCCCCGTGCATAACTCACCAGGCGCCGCAAGCTCTCGCGGCCGGAAGACTTGCCCGGATAAGTGGCAATCTTGTAACGCCACGAGTTACCCTTGCCCCGCCAGGCCGACTCGACCAACAGCATATCCGGGCGATACATGGGTAGCTTCCAGAGCCAGTCCAACACCCCAAGATTGACAACCCGACAGCAGCCGGCAAGAGAACGGACAGTAATATCATCCGCGACAACTGCAACGGTCAAATGGGATAAGGCAGCTTTCAATTTCTATTCTTCAGTTTATTTCCCAGCAAGTCTTTCAAGAACAAGCGGGGATTCATATAGAGTTTTCGTAACTTACGCCACAATTGACGCTTCACCGTCACACCATCGGCCCAACGCAACAATCCCGGATAATCTGCCAGCGGGTAACCTGCAGCCTCCTGCAATGAGATCATCCACGACCTGAAATCGGGCAACACCCCACCAAGTGCATCACACGGCACTACCGGCCCACACAACGGCCCCGGATTGGCCAGCATCTGCTCAAGCATGGCGTCATTGCTTGCACGGCGGCGATGATAGGGGTGCGTCAGCGGCCGCGGATGCCACTGATGCACCAGAAAGCGTCCGGCGAAAAGATGGGGCAACGCATAATAGCTGAAATAGCGTCGAAAACCTTGATAATCACCCGGGTGCTGCGCCTTGATGTTGAGTGCATAGTCATCGGGGCGCGGCCCGATGGGGTAATGGCGAGTCAACCGATCTATCAGCTCGAGATCCTCGCCACCATGCCCTACAAAGCGCTCGTCAAAACCACCAAGTTGCAAGAACCACTCGCGGTTTATCAGCAGGCAACTGCTAGCCAGGGCGATCCCCTCGACCCTATGGTTTTCACCACGTAAAAACGACTCCAGGCAGCCCTGAAAATCCCCGTCAAAACGTTCCGTTTCTTCCTTGGTCAGATAGAGACAGGGGTACATTTCAAAAGCTTGGGGGGCGATGTTAGCTAAATATCTTGCACTATCAATTAATTCCTTTTCCAACGTTGAACTACAGAGTAAATCTGCATCAATAAAAAATAAAAAATTCGAAGCAGTATAAGTAACAGCGAAGTTTCTTACTGCTCCGGGAGAGTAGATGCTATTTTCATCTGAATTTAATTGCAACAGAGAAAAATCATAACCTTTGAATTCATTTGTGTTATTTGCATCCAGTATGACAATATTGTCAATTAAACCATTTATATAATTTTTCGGTGTGTATTTTAAGAAGTTAATTTTTCTTGATGCGGCAAGACTGTAAATAGAACGCCCATTAAAAGGCGTTATAGTTGATAGCAAATAGTTAGACACCGTTATTCAAATGCCTTTCTATTGCTTTTGCTGTGAATACACTACCAAGCTCATTCAAATGAACCTCATCATAAGAAAAATCCACAAAGCAACTCATCTCTTTTTCCAAATCTATTAATGAGACTTTTTCTCTAACGCACCACTCTCTAACATGATTTCCGACATTTAATCTCTCGGCTGAGATTTTATTGAAATAACTTTGATTAGGATAGCGCGATTGAAGGTAAGGGTCGCCAAGATAATCTAAATGCCTATGGGGGGTAGTCCCTAAGTAAAGCTTACAGCCAATTCTAACTGTAATGTCTTTTATTAAGTTTAGCACTAGTTCGAGTTGAGATAAGTCATCACCAAAGTCAAACTTATGTTCGTTTCCATCTAAAGTTCCAATAATAGGGGAAAGTAGTTTAGTGTTATTCCAGTAGCCGCCCTCAAGATTAATACATCGACTGTCGTTTGACGGAATGAAGATAAATATTTTTTCTGGGGATAATGGTATTGCTTTATTTATAATAGAGTTTATTATCTGGAGCGTAGTTGTACCTGAATACCCTCCATTCAGTATTCTCACATGCTCAAAAACACCAGCTAAGATATCAGTAAACCGTTTCCCATTATGCACAAAAATAGATTCAACGAACGAGTCACCAAAAAACAACCATAGTGGTTTTTTCCCTTTTTCAGATGTTAAAATAAATCCATTTTCATCAGTATTAATTTCATAACTATCTTTTGGTAAATTTTCAACGCGGCCTAGATATTCATCTGATGGGGTTTTTATTATTCTGCTTAGTGGCGGCCACTCTTTTAATCGTATCGCTCTTTTAGTTTTTACATCTTCCTTAGCAATAGCGGGCTCACTTGATTTAACAAAAATTTTCTGTGAGTGAACTATCTCAGGAGCTTGCGAACCCAATTCTCTAGCAAACGCAATAATTGAATATACTCCTTGGGTAGAGTCGATATTGAATGAATGTTCTCTTGAATTGGAATACCATTGCACCTGCTGTTTTTTAGAGTCTCTCATTAGGTAAAAAGCAAACTCTACATTAAGAGCATCACAATCTTCGATAGCTGAAATTTTTGCCGTTATTGCATTTTTTGCATAAAGAACGGTCAGGTTGTTAATTATTTTCTTTGTCATGGCCGACTTATAAGAAATCTACTGAAATATTGAATGTTACACTCTTGGTGTCTTTGCCATAAATATGAAATTCAGACTCTATCTGCCAGCATGGCTCTAAGTTTCTATATTTTGGCGAATACCATCCACGGAATGGTTCGTGACTTCCATAATATGACTTCAAAGGAGTATTTGAACAGACCTTCAATCTCAAATGCTCACTGGCAAATTCAAATTCAAACTCGCTAATAACTTTCATTTCTTTAAATTCATAACCAATTAACAGACATGACGCTGTTGATTGAGTTATCTCGAGATTATTTTCTATATCATCAATAATACATACCCTATATGGCATATGCATGACTGTTCTACTTGCGTTGAAATTTTTGTCAGCTATTTTTGCAACTAGAACTCTATGATTTAAAAAATCGTATCCATTAATACTCTTTTTAGATTGTTGTGGATTGTGACCAAGTCTAGATAGCTGAATTGTGTTATGTGCGGTATCGTTGTAGAACCATTTCGAGATAGATGTATCATCATATGAGTATTTTCCTGGGTCAATAATTATCCAAGAGTTAGCACAAAACCATTCAAAAGACATATAATCATGGTGATTATGTGTATTACAATGAAAGTGATTAACCAACATCAAAGAGCTATTTTCTACATTCTCATTTAACTTTGATAATGCATAACCGGTTATGCTTTTAATTTCCATACGATTTGGTTCTTCTTCAATGTATGGAATTACATTTTTTTGTACTTGGCGTTTAATTAAATGACGATCAGTGTCACCAAATGAAAAAACTTCACCTTTGGTAGCAAATAGGTCATTGTAGTTAGAAATGGCCAAGTCATGCAATTCATTTAGCTCTGTATCATTATACCACCCAAGGCTATTAAATAATTCAATTAACTGAACGCCATAAAAATGGTACTCGGAAGAATTTTCTTCGTAAAAACCCTCACAGTTAAATTTATTTTTGAATACACTTACTAAGTTATATATTGCATTATCTATAGACTGGTGTGAGTAGTTATACTTTGATAATGCAACTAGTGCATGTAGACCTTGAAGTCCATGATTATTATTTGGTATCTTGATGCTTTTGAATTTTTCAACGTGGAAATTAATACGTGAATTTATTTCATTTTTTATATCTAAAAATTTATCCACATCGCCGCAATTTAAATCCTTAAGTATATATTCCTGTAAGTATAAATATTTTAAAACTCTAGTGCTAGCCATCATTGGATCCCAGGCTAACTCTGAACTCTGATTGCTTATATCAATATGGATTATTATTTCAAGTCCTTCCCTCAAGGGAAGGATATCACTACTAGCAGGGAGGTTTGATAAGTATGAATCACAAAATCTAAGTATTAAAATCTGTGCGTACTGATTAATATCATGAATCGACTTATCATATTTCCATGTGCGGTCTATTAGGATTTCTTTAGCATCAGCACGTGCTTTGAAAATAAAGCCAGATGAAGTATAACTCCCTTGATCACCGACTCTAAATGCTTTTAAAATGTTTTTTTGCATCGACATACCCATTTAAAATACACCGTATCTCATAGCATTTCTAAAAATTAGAAACGGTGCATTTTGCCATTTATTTTCTTTTAAACTAAATTTGTTTAAACAAACAATTCCACTTGGATGAAATTTTTTTAATGTCAAAATTTTCTTTTATAAATGTCGAATTTATTTCAGTGACGTGAGATTTTAGAGGTTCCAGTATACTCAATGCAGATTCCTCAATTGAATTAAAACACCATAAGTCTTTGTATAAATCTCTACTTCCAGGCCATTCTAAGATGATTGGTTGAGATCCTGTTAGTGCACCATCAGCCACACTAAGATGAAATGACTCATGATCACTTGTCGATAACACATAGCCGATTTTCTGATACCAGGTAGCCATATCACTACCAAAGCCATCAAAAAACACAGCGCCTTTCAACCATTTACTATTTTCAATACGAGTATATTGCTCTTCATAAAAAGCCATCTCTTCTGGTCTGTTCTTCATCCATGAGTATTCTTCTGGCTTTTTCCCCTTGATAAAAAGACGATAGCGAGAATCCTTTTTACGGACTTCTTCCAAGATGTCTAAGGCCTTATCGAGGCGCTTCATTTTTGGGACAATACCAATCAGACCAATATTAAACTCAGAACCATCGAGTTTAGGCCGGTCCAACTTTTCACAGAGTACATAATTCGGAATCACATGGCATTTATCGCGCGGAATCATCTGTTGCTTTAGCAGACCATCATCTAGTAGATGCTGGCTTACAAAATTAATAGAACTAATTTTGCTGAAGTCCATTTTGCTAAAGTACTCAAGGTTAACCTCTTGCCCATGAACGCGGAGGTGAAGCTTCTGATGGCTTTGCAGATGACGGCTATACCAGACCGCGTTACCCAATGCCCACTCACAGATGACAATGTCAGCCCGGCTAAGCAGCGCCTTGCTTCTCGGTTCATTGTGCTTGTTATGACCCAACCACCGATCGACCAACACGGTGAAGCCTTGTTGCTTGAAATTCGCCTCTAAGTGAGTGAAGAACTTGAGATCATGGCCTGCCAACAGGATCACTTTTTTATTTCTTACAGGAAATTTCTCAAGCATGGGTTGCAGGTGCTTGACCGCGACGTATTCGAAAGAGTGTTGCTTTACCAGGTTCTCTAATGGTACGGTTACAAGTTTCTTCTTCTTGAGCATCAAGGCGAAACGAGCACGCTGCTCAAGCTCTTGTTGATTTCGAGCGAACAGCCCGAAATTACCACCTAACAATTTCTCATATAGGGGGGAGCGATTCAAGAGAACGGGAATCTTGGCAAGGCCATACTCGAGTAGCTTTGTGGAGAGCTCCTTGGTGTGCTGCTCAAGGCTATCGTGGCGCCACGCCCATGCAAGATCTGCAGAAAGCAGAGCATTTAGTACTTGCTGACGAGCAGCTCGCCCGTGCCAGACAATACCATTACCGCTGCTGAGCTGTTGCAATGTTTCTTGATAAAAACTGGGGTCATCTTTTGGATTGTGAATCTTATCACCATAAATATGCAGTTCGAGTTTTGGTAGAGTCTCCTGCAATTTTCTATAAGTGCTGAATAACTCACGTATTCCCCATTCAGGAGCAAACTTGCCAGCATAGATCAAAATTTGCTTTTTACTGTCTTCAACTCGTTTCCCAGTCAGCTTGGCTGGAACCATAGGTGGAAGGAGTGACGTAGTCGCTGAAGGGAAGTTCAGGGCAAAGAAATCAGTTAACTCACTTGTTTGGCACAGAACATGGCCAGAAGAGTAAATGATGTCATTAATTTTGTTCTTCCATTCAACAGTTAACAACTCAGTAGATTGAGGAATATCCGTTAAGTAAGGGATCAGCCTGCCATCCAGATTACCAGCATCGGCAAGAGCTTTACAAACATCCGACCCTCTCACGATCACGGCATCAAAACAACCGTACTCTTCTTCAAAGTTCTTGAACGTATTGACAACCGCCTCTGGTTTCATTGGTCCTTTGTCGGGTTCAATCAAATAAATGTTATCAAACTTATAGGCGTCATCAATAACTTCTGTGCTTTTTATTTTATCTTTCAGAAATACAAACACATTAATGTGCTCTACTTTGGCTAGTGTTTTAGCTAGAGAGATAAGCCAAATCGCTGCACCATCAATGAGATTCGTGTTGACATCACCATAAATGGCTATGTTTTTACATGAGCCCATGGCTATCATTGCCGAGGTCGCGGCAGTCTTATCGTTATAGATTTTCTCAATCTTGACTACATTATGATGCAGGATCTTCTGAGCACTCTGTCCCCAAGGGTGTACAGTGATACTCGCAAAAAGGGAGTTTTTAGCGGTTTTGAAAGGTATGGAATAACTTCCATCATTGTGCACAGGAATATAACGGTATGCCCCCAGTCGTTCTGACCAATGATAGCCAAGTGTCACATACATCTCTTTTGTAACGTCAGGTGACAATTTAAATTGCACCAGGGCTGAACGAGCATGGCTGATATTGCATTTCCCGTTTAGCATATATCGAACGTTTCCCTCTACAACGAAACTCGCATGTGGTTTTTGTGCAATATCAATATATTCTTCTTTACCAAGGTAGTATGTTGCATGCTGTTTTAAGGGCAACAAGTCTCCTTCCCCATGTGAAGTGAGTTTTTTCTTATCGATAAAATCATATGCTGACTTGAAAACCAGCCCTGTTTTTTTCCAGGTTCTGTTTTCTGAAACCCATGCTTTCGCGCTGGCAGCCAATTTCTTTCTTAATTCTGTATCGGTGAGCAGCTTGATTAGGTTACTTTTCAGAGAATCAATGTTTCCTTTCTCGAAAAGAAGACCATTCTCCCCCTCAATAATAAACTCTTTTATCGCTTTAACATCAGAAGCAATGATACATTTACTGAGCGCCATAGCCTCAAAGGGCTTCAACGGTGAGACCAGTTCACAAACCGAGAGGCTTTTTCTTGGGAAAGGAGTTATATCAATGATTGAATAATAGTCAACAACGTAATCGTGGGGTATTCTTCCAGTAAATTTTACATAATTCTCAATATCAAGATCTCTGGCAAGATTTTTGAGATCTGACAATGCCCCACCATCCCCGACGATAAGCAAATTAAATCGGTGGCCGGCCTTAATAAGCTGACTAGATGCAATCAGTAGATCATCAAGGCCCTCATAATCCACAATTGAACCAACATAGCCAATTGTGAGTTCTTCATGTAAGCCTAGTTCTTTTTTGAGCTCACGATTCATCGGCTTAGCAACAAATTTATCTAGGTCAACAGCATTGGGAGCGACGAAGATTCTATCTTCTTGCACCCCTCTAGAAACAATCTCTGCCTTCATGGCTTCAGTGAGTGTGATGACAACATCGGCAGATTGTACAAGTAGCGTCTCAAGCTGCTGATCAACTTGATACTTATCTGAGTTTTCCCATCCAAATTTACGTGAGGACTCAGTAATTTCCCAAAAACCACGTACCTCATAGATAAAAGGAATACCTAAACGTCTTGCGGCAAACAAAGCAGGGAATGCATTTAGATAATTCGAGCATGCATGTATATATTTAGCACCATTATTAATGACATTGGATTCAATGGCACGAGATGCTTGATCTATGTACTCTGAGATGGTCAGCTCTCGCTGGACAGGGCCGGGAAGATGGTTATAGCTGACATTATCAATAACGTGGAGCAGGTCGTTACTGGGGACTGACGAAAAACGAACATCCCAAGGATACCCTGGCCTGGTAATGCCCGTAATGTCAACACCCAAAGTATTGAGTGAAGTTAGGATAGAGTGACTACGAGTTGCATAGCCATTAGAATGATGCGGTAATGAACAGTGAATGATATAGTTGATATTATTAGATGGGGTTATCAATTTACCAGCTGATTTATTAGGCACAGCCAGCCCACCATCCAGTATACCAACAACATCAGCAATATATCTCCTCTTATAGTCATCAAGACCCGATTTAAAGTGCAAATACAGGGCATACGCATCTCTATAACAACCTTCATTATAAAGATGCTGACAGATTGCGTGAACTCGCTCTGATGGTATTGAGTATTTTATGACCTCTGCAACCAGCAGCCGAATTGAGCTACGATTCTTCGCAGAAAGTCCATTAAGAATATTAGATAGAACTATCCCTCGCTCCACCTCTGAAAGAGATTCATCTTTATTCAGTTTAATTATAAAATCATATACTGAATTCTTATGATAATGAGTGATATATTTATCAATGACACCCGATTGGCGCAGCTTACCCTCAGAGGAGGCTTCGTCATGGACTGTCAGCGTTCCTGATATTTTTACTAAACCTTTGCTATTCCAACGCCTTGCTGCAACTTCCAGTCTTCCCGCAGGAACGTTCTTAAGTTGCAATGAAAAGCCACAGGATCCATTGTTTGTCGGCAAGTAATGATACATGCCTACCTTCTCTGACCAGCTTACACCAATTTTATTTGCTAGGGCTTTATTGCTCTCCCCAGAAATGGTGAAAATCAGTAATGCCGCATTCTGTTTTTCATTTTCCTCAACCAGAATGTGGCCAAGAAGTTCGATCTCACCATGCTCCGCAATGATGTGATTAGAGATTGCCGCATCCCTTAATATGAAAAATGAATGCTGCGACAATACAAGAAATTTTTTCCTACTGCCGTGTTCTTTCTTTGCTTTTCCAAGTTTAATTTCTTGACGCAACTTATAAAGTGCGTACGGCAACATAATAAACTGACGATATCCCTTGAAGCCAGCAACCAAAACATTACCTAAGCGATAAGATAAAGTGTTCTTTATCTTATTATTCTTAATCCTAAGGGCGTGATTTTCTATTCTACACTCTTCAAGCTCAAGTTTAATTTTTTCCAAATCAGACATGGTCATACTTTTCTTTAAAACGAGCCATGGGCACTTGCGTGCCCATGGCTATAAATAGAAAATTATTTCAAAACATTAAAATTTATACATGCACAAAGTCAATAACTTTTCCTTTTGAAAAATCACTTTCTTGCAGACCGACAAAAGACTTGTGCTTAACAAGAATAACTACAACGTCAGCCTCTTGCATTGCTTCCGAGATTGAAGACAGGCGAATGTTATTATGCTTTTCCAATACAGAAGGGAGAGTTTCAATATTAGGTTCGACAGCCAAAATCTGGTAAGCCGGGTTGCTGGCAAGGCTCTTGGTGATATCCAGCGCCGGGCTCTCACGCAGGTCATCGATGTCCGGCTTGAAGGCCAGGCCCAGGCAGGCAATCTTCGGATTGGCAAGACCGGCAACGGCCTGCTCGACCTTCTCAATCACATAGTGCGGCTTGTAGTCATTTACAAGTCGCGCCTGGTGGATGATCTTGGCAGTGTCCGGGTTCTGGTTGACGATGAACCAAGGGTCGACCGCGATGCAGTGTCCACCCACGCCGCAGCCCGGCTGCAGGATATTGACGCGCGGATGACGGTTGGCCAGCGAGATCAGTTCCCAAACATTGATGCCCTGCTTATCGCAAATCAGCGATAGCTCGTTGGCAAAGGCGATGTTGACGTCGCGGAAGGCATTCTCGGTCAGCTTGCTCATCTCGGCGGTACGTGCGTCAGTCGCAATACACTCACCCTTCTTCACGAACATCTTGTACACCTGGGTGGCCGCCTGGGTGCTGGCAGCATCCAGGCCACCAATGATGCGATCGTTCTCTACCAGCTCGCGGATCACCTGCCCCGGCAGTACACGCTCCGGGCAGTGCGCCACAAAGATGTCAGGGGTCTGCCCTGCCGCTACAGTGTGCGGGAAGGTCAGATCGCTACGCTCTTCAGCCAGCCACTTGGCCATCTGTTCGGTGGCGCCAACTGGCGAAGTAGACTCCAGCACCACCAGGTTGCCTTTCTCCAGCATGGGTGCCAGCGCACGAGAGGCGCTCTCGATGTATTTCAGATCCGGCTCATGGTTATCGCCCTTGAACGGGGTCGGCACAGCGATCAGAAAGGCGTCGGCTTTCTGCGGGGTGGTGTGCGCGCTCAGATGGCCATCGGCGACGGCCTTCTTGACCAGCTCCTCCAGGCCCGGCTCAACGATGTGGATTTTGCCCTGATTGATGGTATCGACAGCATGCTGGTTGACATCAACCCCGACCACACGAATAGCATTACTGGCAATAACCGCAGCAGTGGGAAGACCGATATAGCCGAGACCAATAACGGAAATAGTATTAAAACTCATAAAATTACACCCAAACAATCAATTCAAAATGGCTTTGTTGCGTAAATCAACGAATGGCCGAGCTACCCCAATCCCCAGACGGACTTATCCCATGCGTACCGTTTGCGGCGTGCCCAGTGCTGTGAAGCGATTCAGAATCGCTGCACAGATTTGAAGCTCCGCCACCTGCCGGTCAAAGTCCCGTGACTTAACCCGGTCTGCCAGCAATTTGAAACAGTGCATCTTCGTTTCGACCAGACTGCGGCGATGGTAGCCACTCCACTTTTTCCAGAGCGTCCGCCCCAGATACTTCACTGAGCGTAGCGACTCATTGCGAGCCTGATTGCCCAGTGAATTTCCTTTCCAGAATTGGCCGTTTCGACGCGGAGGAATGATGGCAGCCGCCCCGCGCTCCGCAATCGCTGCGTGACATAGGCGAGTGTCGTACGCCCCATCCGTGGTTACCGTCACCAGTCCCTCTGCCGCCGGAATTTGCGATAGCAGCTCTGGCAGCATCGTGGCATCGCCGGTGCGATTGTCGGTCACTTCCATTGCCCGGATTTCCAGCGTTTGCGCATCAATTCCCAGGTGCAGCTTGCGCCATTGGCGGCGGTAGTCAGCGCCATGCTTTTTCACCTTCCACTCGCCTTCACCCATCATCTTGATGCCGGTGCTATCCACCAAGAGATGCAGACAACCCTGCTTCTTCTGTACCGGGATGCGCACCTGCAGGTCTTTCTGCCGGCGGGAAAGCGTACTGAAGTCGGGAACGGCCCAGGCAAGTCCAGCCAGGCGCAACATGCTTTCGACCATGCCTGTGGCTTGCCGTAGCGCCAGGCCAAAGAGGCATTTGATGGTGAGGCAGAACTGAATGGCGGCGTCGGAGAAAGTTGGCTGCCGTCCCCGTTTGCCAGTAGCAGGTGCCTGCCAGTGCATGTCTTTGTCGAGCCAGAGGAGGAGTTGCCCTCGTTGCTTGAGAGACTGGTTGTAGGACTGCCAGTTGATGGTTTGGTACTTGGGAGGGAGGGGCTTGCTCATGCGGCCATTCTACCGGGTGTGAGCAAGTCCCGATTAATGCAACAAAGCC